>CEAF01038103.1_pt1 | contig 18780 bp, 12 predicted proteins | sample 557431 | NCBI WGS metagenome assembly CEAF01 (sample SAMEA3182068, study PRJEB8094) | gut metagenome | biome: human; feature: gut; material: Stool; isolation source: human stools | place: Canada | collected 2013-11-18 | reverse complement strand
AAGATAGAAACTACCTTTGATGAAGATACTGTATGGCTGTCACTAGAGCAGATGACAGAGCTTTTTCAAAGAGATAAATCGACTATCTCAAGGCATATCAAAAACATATTTGAAGAAGGGGAATTACAACGAAATTCAGTTGTTGCAAATTTTGCAACAACTGCCTCTGACGGAAAAACATATCAGGTAGATTACTATAACCTTGACGTCATTATCTCCGTCGGCTACCGCGTAAAATCCCATCGTGGTACACAGTTCCGTATCTGGGCTATGGGAATCTTAAAAGAATACATGAAAAAGGGATTTGCATTAGATGATGACCGATTAAAGAGACTTGGCGGAGGCAACTATTTTGACGAATTGCTTGCCCGTATCAGAGACATCCGCTCTTCAGAAAAAGTATTCTGGAGAAAGGTTCTGGAAATCTATGCAACCAGCATTGATTATGATCCCCATGCTGAAAGCTCTGTCCTGTTCTTCAAACAGGTGCAAAACAAAATGCACTGGGCTGCCCACAAGCATACCGCCGCAGAAGTAATCTATGAGCGTGCCGATGCAGAAAAAGAAAATATGGGGCTTACCTCGTGGGAACATAACGAAATCCGTCGTTCTGATGTAGAAGTAGCAAAGAACTATCTTACTGAACAGGAGCTTGATGCTCTCAATAAAATTGTCACCGCCTACCTTGATATTGCTGAGGTACACGCCCTTAACAAAGAACCAATGTATATGAAAGACTGGCTGGAAACCATTGACGATTATCTGAAAATGACACGCCGTGATATTCTTACCAGCAGCGGTCATATCAGTCACAAGCAGGCTATCGAAAAAGCTCATGCAGAATATGATAAATATAAGAATCGACTGGATGATACACTCTCTCCTGTTGAGAAGGATTTTATTGAAAGTATCGGTATGTTAGAACAAATTAGCGACAGCTCAAAAAAGTAGCATTTTTTGTCCTATATTCTGAATGTATATTTTTGCTTTCAGAATGTAGGACATCAAATAAAAATCTGGTTCATTGCAAGAGGTCGCCTTAAATTAAAATATTGAATTTTCATTAGCTTCCTTTACTCTATAGAAAGCAATAACTGTACTCGTATAATATTGCATCATCCAATCATACCAAATGTCTTTGCTATAATCGTTTTTCTGTTGCTGATTATCATGACAAATGTTATATCCATTCATTACAGAGAAAATGATTTTATCATGATCATTCTTTGGTATATTGAATTCTGAGTTGAATAGGTTCTTTGCCTCTTCACGTACATTTTCTAAAATATCTGCCAAGCTTGCAATTGCTTTTTTCTTTGATTCCATGTCAGCATCAAACCTATAATATCTTTGCGATGCTGACTGTAATTGTTTAAAAACATAATCCGGCATAGAAGAACCATCATATTCAAGTTGTTCCTTCAATGCTTGATTCGGCTGCTCCATGATAAACCCAGTTGTTGAAACCAGATAATAACCATCCTTATATGCCCTTAAAAGGTCGTTAATGTGTTCTGCAAATTCTGCCTGAGCTCCTTCTTTATCAGGCTTAGATTCTCTATAATCATACTTAGCTATATGATCATATAATATTTCAATTACAGTAAACAATTCTTTTTCGTCATACTATTCAGTATATTCATATATCGGTCATATCTGGTTATCCTAAGTGTGAATACTAAAAAACACTTGAGATGAAGGTGCCATTGACGGTGGCAAAACCTGTGTCCTATTATTCCCCCATCTGTCCTCTTCATATATGCCATTAAAAGCAACTTAAAATAATCTTTATCACTAAAATACCTGTAAGTATGTATAAAATATGTTTTTAGTTCATCCAGAGAAAGCGATAATTTATCTGCAATTAAACCATTTCTTTCTGCATAATATTGTTTCAAACAAACATCTCCTTAAGTCAATTCTATCAACCCATTTTTCAGACACATCTCCAGCGAATAATTAATTGTCTGTCCAGTCTTTGATCCAGTGCTAAACTGAATGCTAATATACTTTCCATCACACTTAGCTACAACTCCAGTTCCTCCAGCCTTATGCTTAACCTTCTTACCAATATATCCTTTATAGACATCGATACCTGAGACAGCAGCTTCAGCTTCCGAATCAACCTCTACTTCCTCCACCTTCTTCGTTGAGGATTTTGTACTTAGAGCTCCATTATCCTTATATTCATTAGCTGCCTGCTGAAGAGCCATTAACTCTCTAATCTCAGCAATATGCGTCTGTGTAAACCATATTGTCTCATTGCCAAACTCAACCTCAACCGGATCCATACTTCCAATTTCAACATCAGACAGGTTCTCAATATCTTCCAGGAAATATCTTAAATTATATTCGTCCGCCCTCATCTTTTTGTATTCAGATGCACAGTTCGGACATAGACAAAGATTCATAGGATCGAGCTCCACTTCCGGTGAATTAGCAATCTGACACATTTCCACATTTGGGAATGCCTCATGACACATCTGGCAGGCATATTTATAAGCTCTATCCACTTTGTACATATTGGTAAGATAAGCTCGCACTTCACTTACTGGCTTACTTACTCTTATTTTCCTTACTCTGTATTCATACTTCGTCGGACTTGCAAAGCACAGAACCTCCGCGGCATGCTTACGAAGAGAATCCCAGTTCTTAACTCTTGATGAAGGAAACTCATATGTATCCTCAGGAACGATCAGTTTCTTAGAACCGCTATTTCCCGCGCTGCTTCCAAAATTCTCTTCCAGGTCAGTTACTGAAATGCCAAATCTTCTCTGAAGCTCAATCTCAAAATACTGATTCTTCTGTTCCTCTGACAGTCTATCATAATCTTTAGCAGCTTCCTCCAAGTGATCAGCTTCGTTCTTCTTAAAACCTAAAATTTCATACAATTCACAGTCTGGAATTACATCTCCATAAAGCTGTGGATTTAATTCCCTCTTTGATATCTCACTCTGCGCAACAAACTCCAAAGATTCAGTGTATAACCATTTTCCATTCCAGTTAGAGCCATAATACCTATGTTTCGGTCCGTCTTTTCTAAGTGTTGTCACTATTTCAGAAACAGTGTCATGAAGATTCGGTGCACTTCCGCCAACATAAACATCACCTTGTAACCTGCTCACATTATTCATCAAAAACTTAAATATAAAACTGGACTTTGCCATTGAATCCGCGGATCTTGGATGAGATGAAATATATTCAAGCACATCGTCTAGTTTTTCAAGCGTAAGTTTCCATCTAAAGCCATTATAGGTATTCCATTCTGGCTGTCTTCCAGGATTTCCAGTATAATACTCCCCATTTGTACGATTTTCGTTCTTAGCAATATTATCCTGTACTCCGAAAATCTTAAGATATTCTATGCTTATGTCGTCAATTTCATAGAAATCTACATCTACATATGCATATGTAGCTACATGATTAAAATACTGCTCTATGCTCATTCCATCTTCGGTAACTGAAAAATAAACATTTTCTCTATGTGGGTTAACATATACACATTTGCCACCTTTGTTACACTTCAGCGAAAGATATTTTTTTATGAGATTATCCACCTCATCCTTATAATCAGGATTCTGACGGTATTTCATCATTTTCTTGACATCAGTAATGTGCTGATCATCAGATATATTAGCTCCGCCCTCATAACGACGTTTAAAATCTCTGATAAATAACTCATATTCATTAGGCATCTGCAATGCAAGAATCTCTGTAAAGAAATGCTTACACTGTTCAAAGATATATTCGTCCACAAAAGAAATATCATCGGTATCATCAATATTTTTTGACGGAAGAAATACATTTGGAAGGTACGAAGCATTCTCATAGCCTCTCCACATAAAATTGTAATCATTTGAACTTCCATCACTCTTACGGTATGGCGCAATAAATCTTCCTGTCGATGTCTTTACAAATTCAGCAGTAAGCATGTTAGAACTGCCTCGCTGTTTTGAAAATGCTGCTGCAACTGAAGCATACATGTTGTAAAATTTAATCAACCATTCATCATCTCTATACATGAGAAATTCTCTGTTTTCATTAAAATTATTACGCAGATTCTCTGGACGAATAACTTCAATATCAAGTGTATCTGTCAAGAAATCATACAACGTCTTATATGTCTTATTCGTCTCTGTTAAGAATGTAGGAAGCCAGTGATAATCTGTACCGTCATCAATAAGCTCTGTAAGAAGTTCATCAGTAAAAAGCTCTGCAAAATCAGAACCTCTGGCAATCTTTACACTTTCAGAAGAAGCATAACTACCATCCTTGCAAAGAAGTAAATTCTCTTCTTGCATCATGTCCGTTGTAGCGTCAAACATACCTTCAAAAAGAGGTGCGCTACAGAATACTTCCTCATCAATAGGAAGTATATTCAGCAAACTAAAATCAAGCTTGCCTGCATCTCTAAGTTCTATAACACTATCCCTAAGAAGTGCTGCAGTCTGCTTTGCCAATTCAATATTATCCTTGTCATCAGCCGGAACACTGCTTCGGTTAGGTGTAGTACGATAAGGTCCCTGAACAATAAACTTAAGCTTACTCTCTGTTTCAGTCGGGAAATATACTGAAATATATGGATACTTCGACGGTTTGAAATCATATTTACCGTCTTCTCCCACATTAAGAGTAAATGCAATATCAATAGTTCTTCCGGCCTGTATACCTTTAACCGCCCTGGAGAATACAAGATAAGAAACAACCTCTTCCTTATCCTTCTTGCTGTCTGTCTCACCAATGGCAGAAACCAATGAACAATGATCATTTATTACAGTCTTATCAAGCAGATAAGAACCAGATTTCTTCAGCTTAGGCAATTCAATCTGGTAATCAATTGACTGCAGGTTCTTCATAAATAGCAGGGTTGTAATACCCAAATTCTGAAGACGCTTTGATAAGACATCATTTAACTTGTCTACCGTCTCAAAACCAGAAAATGTAAATCCAACGCTATAAGGGAATATGAATTTAGTAGTATATCCTGCATCAACGTCCTGGTCTTCAATATCTACAGGATGGGTAAAGTCCAGAATTTCCACAGCAAACTGAGAATATCCTTTTGCAACATCCTCTTTTGTAGGATGACTGAATAATTGAACCTTTTCACAGATTCCAAACACAGATTTAAAACCTACACCAAATTCACCAATCTGATTTAGGTCATTAATCTTGTCCGATTTACCAATATCACAAAGTCCCTGCAGATTTTCCATCGAAAACGGATGTCCATCGTGAAGCACAACCAACCTATCAGGGTACTGTAAAAATTTAATTTTTGATGCTCCTGCATCTTCTGCATTCTGTAATAACTCATACACAAAATGCGATTTATCAGTATACAGCTGGATAATTCTCTCTAAGGCACGCCGGAGCATACCATCCTTATCCTGTCTTTGTAATACCTCTCCGGCTATTCCCTTTATTGCCATGGTATTTCCCTCCCAATACGGATTTTATCCTATACAACTTCCAGTATTCCGTTTGCAATCAAAGTGGTATGAACATCTGTCTGCGCCACCTTCTGGCGAATAGAATCCACCTTAGCCTCATAGCTCTCCTGAGCAGATTCCAATTCGCTGTTATACATTCTACGAATGCTCTCACTTGTAGTATCCAGAATCTTTTGTTCTAATGATCTCTGGCGGTTTCGGAAATTATTTGTTAAACTCTCGATTTTGAATGTTGATGTGCTTTCAGCTTCTTTGACTTCAGCACTCTTTTCTTCCATCCAAAGTTTTACATGCTTCTTCTCTAATGCATCCCAGTCAGATGGCTGCATCTTTACAGCAGCGGCTCCACTCTGTGATTCCTGAAGTATATCCGGAAGCTCTGTAGCAATAACATCATCGTCACAAACAACAACTAATCTGAAATGAGGATTTAATCCTACATAACTCCATGCATATACAGAAAAGTGATATGCGCCTGCTGGCAAATCATCATTTGCATACTGCAATCTTATATAAGCCTGTTCATTAGACTCATAATACTTCGCAGCCTGCTTTGCAAAAGGATGCATCGCGGTGATGAAGAATACGTCACGGTTCTTCTCTGCTGCCTCTGAATCAAATGTAATCGGATGCATAGGTACCTTGCCTTTTAGATATACATCCCAACTCTGTCTTACGGCATTACGACCTGTTGGAAGTTTTCTAAAATCTTCTCTTAAGGTAGCTCTAGCTGTTGCTGATAATCTAAGCTGTTTAATATCTCCATCGCCCACAAAGTAAGTTCCCTGTCCTAGACGCCCCTCCAAATATTGCTCAATCATTATCTGTAAGTTCTTCTGATTCAACCAAGGATTCTCAGCATTATGTATTTCCTGGCTGGTAGTATACTCTGATAAATCGAATCCAAAAAACTCCTTCTCCTCCTCTTCAAGACGATCCATCTCCTGAATCTTACGAACCTCATTATCAGCCATCTGCTCCAGCTTAATTTTTCTCTCTTCCTCAGTAAGAGTTGAATCAACCACAATCTGATCAATCTGAGTTGCAATCTCACCAAGTATTTCTTCACATTCACCAATACTGCTTTCAAAAATACCAATTCTCATTAAGCATCGATAATAAATATCCGCATCTACAGTTCCATTTGTAATTACATTATAAATGCTAACTGTCTCACTCCTCTGTCCACGGCGGTCGATACGACCAATTCTCTGCTCGATTCTCATCGGGTTCCAAGGCAAGTCGTAGTTAATCATCATGTCGCAGAACTGGTAGTCAAGACCTTCTGATCCGACCTCAGTAAAAAGCAAAATATCTAATGCGTTAGGATTTTCCTTTGGCAATTCAAATCTTGCACGTAAATCCTGACGGACTGAATCTTTAACACCACCATCTACATGGTCTACTCTAAGTCCAACTGCCAAAAGCTTCTTCTTCAGATAACTTAATGTAAATCTGAATGTACTAAAAATAATAATCTTATTATTCTCAACAGTCTGCTTCTCCAGAATTGCAGTCATCATCTGATCAAACTTAGGATCCTCATCAGGAAGGTTATCTGCCATCTGTAACAGATTCTGTGCCAAATCTTCCAGTGCCCCTGCTCCAGTTCCTGAGAATTCAAAACCAGGCATCTCGCTATCCGGATCTTCATCAATCTGAACGAATCTTCTCTTAATAAGATCTCTGATATGAGGAGCCAAACCAAATATACAACTTGCAGCCTGTCTCTTAATTGTAGACATCATGAACGGAATAGATCTTGCATCTCCATGAAGCTGCATTAAAGCATTTTGCTCAAATCTCAAGAGTTCATCATGTAAAGCCTGCTGCGCAGGAGTGAATTCCACTGCAAGAGTAAACGGTCTTCTTATACAGAAGTCCTGAATATCTTTTCTTCTGGTACGATTGAGCATAGAGTTAAAACTGTGAAGACTCTCTGCATCCGAAATAAGCTTAACTCTTTCCTCTCTGGTAATCTTATCCTGCTGGAGAGTCTGAAGTATCGAAGCATATGTCGGATTCGCTGCTACAACATTTTCTCCCCACTGTGTATCCAGTATGCCTCTTAATTTTTCTATAGCCTGTTCCTGCCAATTCTCATCTGCTCTTCTAATCAAGCTTGATGCTGCAGAAATATGAGCATTCGGTTTTGCCATAAGATTGAATGTAGGCTTATCAATAACCACATCCGGACGTAAAACATTAAGCAGTGTAAACAGGTCATCATCACTTGTCTGCAAAGGTGTTGCAGTAAGCATTACAACAGCGTCTGCATGGTCGCAGAAATATTTAACGCACTTATACTCAAATGCCTTTTCCTTCTCCATGCTTCCGTTTCGAATATGGTGTGCCTCATCGATAATTACTAAATCAAAGTGCGGTGCCGGATCCAAATCCTTTAATCCGAAGAACTTACTCTTCTTACCAGTATCGCCGTTATATGTACAGCTATCTAAAATAGAATATGGCACGATGGTCTTACTATATCTAACAGGCCATTCTCCATCTCTGTCTGTATCAGAAATAACCTGACGAAGCTCCGAACCTGTCAATGGCACAAAGTCCTCATCAAATCTCTTCATTTCAAGTTCCCACTTACGCTCTGTAACAAGAGGCTTAGGGCAAATAATCATAATGTTTTCGAGTTCACTTCTTGCCTGAAGCTCCTTGATGATAAGACCGGCTTCAATAGTCTTACCTACACCAACGCTATCGGCAATAAGAATTCGAGGTTCATCTGCATGAATCAGTTTTAATGCCGGTCTAAACTGATAAGGCACAAAATCAATTCTTGCAGAATTCAAAGAATAAAGGTCACGACCTGATGGATTGTTAATCTGATATGCAGTCAAATAACTTCTGAAGGTGTTAATATCAACCCAGTTATAATTTACCTTCTCAACTACAGGAGCAATCTGTCCGGAATAATATGTCTTAAAACTTCCGTCTACAAACACATCATACTTCTTAGTGTCGCCAAGGTCAGAAATAGACATAACGATACCACGCACTGAAGGATTGCCGATAAGATATACTAAGCTCTTCTCAGAAATATCATCCTCATCTCCAGCTTCTACAACCGCTTCCTCCTCAGTTTCATTGTGAGATAATGCAGCAAAATCTACGGTTGAAGGAGATTTTACCTCTTCAATCATATGATCCACTTCACTAAGCAATTTGTCATCTGCTTTCATCTGTTCAAAGAACTGATGCAATGTATCCAAATCAGCAATAATCGTATCCTTGCCAGGAAGAACTGCACTACAATGAGCCCAGTTATTACGTACACGCATCATATCTCTGATACATTCACGTTCCTTAGTCGGAAGATATGCCACTTCTCTCATCGTATACCAGGATTTATCAGCTATTCTAAGAAGGGCTGCCAAGTCGAAATCTGCAAGACAAGTAAAGCCTTTTGCCTTAGCAGTCTCCCTCTGGTTATAGCTTAATTTATCAATAACGCTATCTTCCCACCAATCTGCGGATGTCTTTGGAAGAAGTTTTCCAAGCCAATCTGCCAGCATATTTGCAGCTGTATGAAGATAACTATTCATCCTGCTTACGATCTGGTCGTTTTCCATCTTGAAGCCTCCAATCTAAATGTACTTACATAAAAAATCCATCTGTTTCAAAGATGTGATCCAATTCATCATTTGTCATAGCATGCGATACCTTATCTCTGACCGCACTTCTTGCCATATCCAAACGTTTAAATCTATCATGTCCTGCAGCATCTTTGCCTTTGCGAATAAGCTGAATTCTGCCTACTCCTGGATTCTGACGCGCATATTCAGCAAAGCCTTTTGCCTTGCCAAGATTGTCAATTCTTGTAGGATCATGAGGCTCCAGAATGTCGATAACGAATTCCTCTTCACCGTCCTTACGAATAATAACAAAATCAGGATATGCCGGTTTCTGCTCACCACCCATTTCATAAGGGATACACAATGACCAAGGCTTTCTTGGAGGATTTCTAAGCCAACAAACGTAATCTACTTGTGCCTGCTCTTCCTCAAGAACTCCCTCTTCCCAGTTGTTAAGATTAATTCTTGCTACGCCGGAACTATCCACAAATAAATGATCCGTGTAATCCTTACCATTTACTTCTCTTGGCTGAGTAATAGTCTCTGGCAACCTGAAGTTATGTTTAGAGACAATATCTCCATCAGATACAATTGTGTTGTACTGCTTGATAAATCTCTCTTCAAGACCAACCATCTTACGACGGTAATCATCGTTCATCTTATGGAAAGTTCTCTCTGCATATGCCATAAGTCTTGCAGTACAATCATCATCTGCAGCGTACAAAATAACATCAATCTTGAATGCGTTTGGATCATCTGGATTGTAGAAATACTTTCCGTACTTATTTCCAACACCTTCGTTTCCAAGTTTGTTTTCAGCACGTCTGTACTGTCTATCAATATCTGTGTCTGTTGTAGACATGAAATGATAAAGAATCTTGTCATCCTTAACAGTCTCACCAAATGCGTCAAATACCTGAGATTTCATCTCGAATTCCATAATATGATGAGCCATCTCATCATACTTACCGTCACGTTTCAAGCCGGCTACATACTCTCTTATCATCTTAACGATTTCTTCCAGTACATCGTCTGTAGCATCTGAATACTTTCCAGACTGAGTAAGTAAACGTGCAAGGCTGTATAACGAATTCAGGTAATTGTTAATTCTTACCGTTCTAACATCATATGAAAGCAGACCAGAATCATTAATTGCCTTCATAATTGCTTCTCTATCCAATGAATCCTCTGACTCTTCTGTAATTACAGGAGTAACCTGTGCAGCCGGATTCTGTTGAGCTCCTGTGCTTATTGTAACAGAAGTAGGAGTTATCTGTGATACGGATGTAGGTTCCGTTCCAGTTCTGGAAGGCATAGTTTCTTGCTGAGAGTTAGTGTTGGTAGCCTGTGTCTCTCCTTGTGATGTGCTTAGCGTAGCTGTGCTTATGCCTGTTGTGTATGGTGTCGAATTTTCTCTTACAACATTAACAAGTGTTGTTTCTCCACCTGTCAGATTATCAAACAATGACATCTGACCTGGTATGTTATGCTCAAGCTGCTGTGGTGTTGTAGTTGTTGTTCTTGGTCTTACAGTAAGTGTTTCCATTACTCTTGATTCAAGAGACTCACCATAAATATCTGTAGGTAATTCACCGCCTTCCGCATTCTGCAATTCTTTTACAACATCACTGACTGTATCCGCGTTAAAGTATGGTAAATATAAATGTACATCATTCAAAGTGTCATCTACCTGAATATGCATCTGCATAGGTGTTCTGATCATTCTTCCAAGAAGCTGTGCAATATATGTTGCATCCGTTGCATGACGGAACGACATCATGGTCTCTGCACGAGGGCAGTCCCATCCTGTTGATAAACTTTCCTTGAAAAAAACAACTCTAATTTTCTTGTTCTCAGCAACAGCTGAAGGTTCCATATAAGGAACATTTAGGCCGTTAATTGTCAATACTGAATTAGTCTGTCCAAACGTATGTACCACTTCACCTTCCTTGAACTTAATTCCACATCTTTCCTCAACCTTTGCCACACAATCATCCAGATCTGTCGCTGAGATTTGTGAACCTGTTCCATTCTGAACCTGGATAATCAAAATAGGATTTACATAGGCATAATGTTGCTCATAGCAGTATTGATACCAGTGATCCCACTTATCTTTCCATTCATCAGCTGCTGCCTGAAGGACTGCCATATCCTTGTTGCCGGTGTTCTCTTCCGGATAAGAGATAACTATTCTATCCTTCAATAATCCGGAAGCTCTGACCTCATCTGTGGTTACAACAACGTACTGTGTTGTAGATGTAGTTCCCTGCACCAGTGCATTAAATCGTGCAGATGTTGCAGACATACCGATAACAACTGGCATAGCATCAAGGCCATCATCAGGACTTCCCTTAAGGAATTTCTGCATGATGGTAGTTGCCCTACCAGCTTCATGTCCCTGCATTCCACGGTGGGCTTCGTCAATGATGACATATAATCGATCGCTCTTATCTCTTGCTGTATTAGCTAATGTTTCCCATATAGTGTACTGACGAGTATCACTATGCTTGGTAAGATTAGATGTTTTTCCTAATTTCTGGCTGTTCAAAAAATATATATGACCATCATCTAAATATTCCTGATCAAACGAATCTTCTGAAATTGTTACACACTGGCCTAAACGTATCCTGTCCGCTTTCAAGTCAATCTTTAGTTTTGACTGTTCATTCAATTGTGGCGAATCTGACAGCCATATAATGATAGCTTCTGGTTGTTCCGGATAGTCAACGTCACCCCAAAAAATGTTTTCAATAAGTGATGCCATTATGATTGTTTTTCCAGCACCTGTTGGAGCTGTAAATGAGACCACTTGATTTGAATGAGTTCTTTGATATCCGCCAATAGCTTCACCTGTCTTCATTCTAAGTTCTGCCAAAGCTCTTTTTTGAAAAGAGAATAATTCTGCTTTCATCGATTACCTCCCGATATTAATTCGGAAATTATCCAAATAGTCTCTGTATAACTGAACAGTATTTTTATCCTGATATCCAGCTATCATTTCTCTATATCCTGAGTCGGAATCTGTTACGAAAAACAAATATTGAATTTCAGGATACTCAGCAACCTTCTGTTCAAATTCAGAGAAATGTCTTTCATTTATTAGCACCGCAAATCTGTTATTAGGTAAAATCAACATATCTGGTGTTTTTTCATCATTTAAAAGCGGACACTTTCCACATGCACCAGCTTTCATCCAAAGTATAGGAAGCATTTCTTTAAACTGTCTTCCTAATGATATAGATGTTTTGTCTAAGAATCCTAATTTATAAAAATCTGCATTTGCTTCAAATCCATCCGCCATAGGAAACTCTGACTTCTGATACTTGCCTTTAAGCGGTTTACCCTTAACATCTATTCCTTTAATTGAGCATACTGTTCTTTTCCACGTAACATATCTCGCAATACCATACTTCTCCCACTCTTCATCTCCAGGATTATATCCTTCTTTTCTAAGTGATTTGGCTTCCGCCTCCGAGACTTCGTTATTAGTCACGCATATACATCTTCTATGTCCCCCATCTTCTTTGTTCAAAAGGTTGACAGCATGCATTGTTGTTCCAGAACCTGAAAAAAAGTCGAGTATCAACGCATCTGGTTTCTCTGCAACAAAATAACCTAAAGAATCCTTAACTGCATACAAAGATTTTGGAAAGGAGAATCTATCATCTCCAACCATGCTTTTGAGAATAGTCGTACCATACTGTTTAGATTCATATATATTTTCCTTCCAAACTGTAGTGGCACGAGTTATTTTTCCTCCAGTCTCAACAACAATCTTAGAGCCATCCTCTCGAACGCCCCTAACAGCCCATCTTCCTGAAGCAATTTTCTCTTTATAGTTTTCGCTTAAATATTTAATTGTATATGGCTGATATGGTGATTTTGTATTCTTTACGACCTGAATAACATGCTCGTCCAATAATCTTTGTAATGTTTCGCCTGTTACTCCCCAGTTCATTTCTAATCCGTCATCTCTTATTGGAAATACTGCGGTTGTCCCCTCAATCTGTGGAACAGTATTTCTATCCTGAGTATGCGGTAATGCAGCCCCTATCTTAACTATTTTCCCAGTATTATCGTCTATATAAATAGGATAAAACTGTGCTGTTCCTCCTTTCACAGTTCCTCTTCGAGATCCAAACTCCAGTCTTCTTAAGTACCACCAACGTACCTCGATTTCTTCGCCATCTCCATTTTGCTGGATAACATGAGCGTCCCCAAACAAAAGAACAAACATGTACTCATCAGCTCTCGCAAAAAGATTTTTCCTTACTGCTCCTGACGGATTTATTGTTATACTAATCATTTGCATCTGAGCTTCTGGAAATATATCTTCAAGAAGGCATCCCAAATGCAGATACTCTTTTTCGTCTATCGTAATCATTAAGACAGAATCTTGAGGATTTAATAACTTTTTCGCCAGTTTTAAGCGCTTTTCCATAAAAGAAAGCCACTTGCTATGTCTATACTCATCAGTTCCATCCACATAATCGTTATTGTATTTCCAATCCTTAGCTCCAGTGTTATATGGAGGATCAATGTAAATACAATCAACTTTTTCCGCATATAAATATTCCAACAACTGAAGTGCATGATAGTTATCTGCCTCAATCAATGTATGCCATAAATCACTATCAGGTGCATTGCAAATGTTATCTATAGGCTTAAGATACGGATATACAGGTTCTCCAAATCGAGCTGTTGAAATCAAATCATCAACCACTATCTGTTCCTTTTCTAATGTCACCTTGTTAACGCATTCAGCAAGCCCATTTTCAATTTTTTCCACTTCATAAACAATACTAATCGGACCATTTCTCTTAGATACTGTGCTTCCTTTTTTTATCGGAACATCATACAGCGGCGTGCACTCCGGTAAATGTTCCTCAAACACCAATCCGAACTTTTTACTTTTTGACAGTCTATTAATTTCTCTCTCTAATCTTTCTCGTAATGCCTGGTCTTGTACCTGCACAAGCAAATCATGTATTGCAGCCATCTGATTTCCTCCTTAGATTTACAAACATGTCTACTACGGGACTCTATCATCCTATCAAACACGCTGTCCCAAAATCTGGACTCATTCCGGGGTCATTGTCTTATCTTTAATGTGGTAAGCTATATGCCGTTCTTCGCAGAACTCAATTACCGTTTTTGCGCACTGATTGTAGAACTTCTTGTGTTGCTTGTATGCGCTTATTTCCTTGCTATAATTGGTTCTTCCGAAAATAATCTTATCTGCAAAACTTACCGCTTCTAATAGTTCCAGCAAGTCCTGTTCAATTAGATTTGGTGTAGGATACGGTTCTATACTTACCCATGTCTTGCACCCCTGATTATGCAGCCACCATAATGCATCGAGCCTTGCACGTGATGGAGCCGCTCCAGGTTCCATCCGCTGCCTATAATCTTCATCCAGTGAAATTAGTGTTATCCCATACTCATTATCCTTTGAGCATTCAGCTAATTTCTGAGGAAGTATCCCTTTCGTAAGAGCCGTACATTTTATTCCAGCTGCATTCAACTTCTTAATTGAAGCTATTGCCATTTGCTCTATCTCAGGATATCCATACATAAATGGATCTGTGCTAAAACACAACTGGACCGATTCTATCTTGCCTTTCAACCTTGGAATCTCTTTTTCAAGCAGCTCCAGTGTATTGGTTACCAGGTATGGTTTTAACCACTCTTCATATTTTTTTACTTGTCCAAACCTTTTCTTTAGCGAGAAGGCATAACAGGGATACTTACATCCATGAGCGCACCCTTGGACGAAGTTTATCGTATAATCTCCATACTCTACACCTGTTTTATAAAGCATGGATTTTCTTTGTATATAGCCTTCTACTTCTGGCATGTTATCAAGCTCCTATCTGTGTTATTTACTCTTTAAAATATGATCCGCAATTCTTAACGCTAAGCCTTGCGCCTTAGGGCTCTCGTTTGATACAGCAAAGCAAAACAGAAACATTGGCGAATTGTGTCCATTCTTAAAAACCCTCGGATTCTTTGACACACTTGGAAAGATTGTCTTCAATCTGCTCAGTATGTACTCTTTGATATGCTCTGGCGTAGCGTCCTTTATTTTTCTGTCGCCATCTCCTCCATCAAAGAAATCAAACAAGGATATCTGTGGGTCCTTTTTATAAAATTCAGTTCTCCAGCCTCCATCGCCTAACAATCTGTCAATACACGCTTCCCACGATTCGTATTTTCCATTTCTTGGAAGCATTCTGTTAAGCGCAGAGAACGGAAACAAATACCAAACATCAATTGAATGCGTTCCTGCAACTATTTCTAATGTTGACCAGTTAACCTGTGTTGCGTAAGGATCCAAAAAAAGTAATCCTCTATTGTATCGCCAATCCGTTTTATCAATTATCTCAGCGATCTTTTCATTCGCATCACCATTAAGAACCTTTGTCCTATTTCTCATCTCAGTGAATTCAGTATTGATGGTATTTTGCAATTCCGCAGCTTTATCTGGATCCCACTCAATAAAATAATAAAAATCAAACTTTCTCTGTGACATTAAAGCTCTTTTGGCAGAGCCTACCAAGCATTGTTCACCGTCTCGGGTTTCTATTTCTCCTGTCCCGGCAAACGCATCTATATAAATCTTCTTAAATTTCTGGTTTTGAAGTGCAATAAGGTATGCATCCAAATAACTGGTAAATATATTTAGCTTTTCCTCAGTCCAGTTACCACCAAACTTTTGAAGGGAAGTTTCTTTTTCCATTCTTATCCCCCATTACGCTGTTTCTAAAAACTCATTGTGCTTCGAGATGTTTTAACACCAAATTCATTTTTCAAAACATTCTTTATCTTATTTTTGTATTTTAGCACTGGAAAAACAGGATGCTCACTCAGGTAATCCCACACTTCGTCATTTGGCACATCCATTCTTCCTTGGAATTTTTTGTATACATACCGTGCTGCATCCTGCAAGTTATAACAGGATTCATCCGCTTCAACTTCATATATCATCTCGCCAGCGTCACTAATTCTAAAACTCATTTGATTGCTTTTATTATTAGTGTTTTTCATAGATGATTTATCTCCAAAAGTCTTCCAAGCTGTGGACTTAAACAAATCAAATCCTTTTTTGTGGCCAGTACAATGTATCAAATTGTACACAACCGTATTTGTACTTATGAAAAATGGAAATGAAGCAATATAATATTTTCCGGTATCTCTTCGACTTCCTTCTAAGATTAATTTTTCAATTTGCTGTTCAAAAACATTTCGATCGCTTCCAATGTCAATTAGCTCATCGAGAGACATCTGATATGTCTCTTCGTATTTTTCAATCACTTCCGGTCTTTTTGCAGTTCTGGCAGCCCTAATAGTGTCAGAGACCATATGATTTATAATGATTTCTCCCCAGTTCTGAAGAAAGGGGGTTAATGCATCCCACTCAATATGAGCATCGTATGGATCATATACCAACAAAAAATGCATATCTTTCATCATCCGAGCAAACTGATCGCCGATGATTCTAAGCATTTTATTAGCATCCATTACTTCTGTATAAATGCGAAAGTTTCCCGTCTGCTTAGGAAGTCTCGTATTAAGCAAATCAATCTTCTTCTCATTCAGGTCATTAAAGTAAAGATAAGCTTGTTTATTCAGATATGTCTGCATCGCATCAGCTATGATTTCTGATACAAGCAATGGAGTTCCTTTTATTTCTTCTCCATCGTCATTTTTATAAACACCACTATTTGACATGCAATCTATATACACAATGCCTTTGCATTTTGGATTCAGCATTAAAATCTGAATCCATGCCTTCACATATTCAGAAATCAGTTCAAACTTCTTAACACTATGCGGAGGTGCAACACTAATCACATCATTTTTCTTTGAACTCGCCATGATTGTCCTCTACTGATTATCTTTATTTTCCTCTGGAATCAAATCCATAATATCTCCGATGTTACATTCCAATGTTTTGCATATTTTCATCAATACTTCCATGCTTACGGTCTCTCCTTTGGAAAGCTTGGTAACAGAAGCCCAGCTAATCCCTGCAGCAGACTGTAAATCTTTCTTCTTCATATCTTTATCGATGAGAACTTTCCATAATTTTTTATAACTTACTTCCATCGTTCAATACCTTTCAGCAAAATAGAAATATACACTGTGTCAATGTAAAGTATACCATCATTCTTCCGAAATCTCAATACAGAAATCTTCACAAACGCACGAATCCTCTCTGCATTATAATTGAATTATCTCCGTATTTGTGCCAGAAACTCTACTACAAACTTTACTACAGTAATAAAGCTCTAAGCTAATCCAACTAACTCATCCTCTAGTTTTACCAAAGTATACAAGGAGTTGAAGTGCTATACATAAAGTGGACACAAGGGGGGGTTTTTTGAACTTATGAATTATAATCAAAGAAGGAGGAAGTTCTGATGAAATATACAAAGGAAGAACGTCTTGAAATTGGACGTAGAATATATCAGGGTGAGATAACCCTGGCTACGGCAGCAACAGAATACAATATAAACCTATATACTGCTAGAGATTATCTCCGTTTGTACAAAGCTAGTGAGAATGTTTCTATCCCTAATGGCTTTCGGTCCGGTGGAAACCAGGATGATACATTGGTGGAAAGACCGGATATGAGACAATACGAGAAGATGTCCAGAGATGAACTTTTGGATGAACTGATCAAGGCAAAGATAGAAACAGCACGGGCAAAAAAGGGTACGAAGTGAAAGGGGATGGTCAAAGCAAGGAATATATTCCTATAAACAGGGAGAATTCGAAATAATTATGGAAATGGCTCCGGATTTCGAAGTTGCAAAACTGTGCAAGCTGATGGGAGTCAGCAGAAGCGGATTCTATAAATGGAGGAATCGTCTTAATGATCCGGCTCCCCGTACTAAAAGTTTTTTGAGTAATGTGATGTTGTTTCAAGAATATCATAATAAATATCCATCACATGGATACAGATGGCTGAATGCAAAAATACAGCTTGATACGGGGCAGATTATATCTGATACGCATGCTTATAAATGTTGCAAAGCGGCAGGAATAAAGAGCATATCAAAGCACTACAAATACAGGAAACCGGGTAATCCGTATCGGCTATATCCTAATATGGTCGTGGCGGATATGAATCTTACCGTACCATTGCAGTGTGTAGTCAGTGATATGACCGCATTTTATGTAAAAGGTGTTTATTATGAGCTTACTTTATATATGGATCTTTGGAATAATGAAATACTAACGCATGCGCTCTCAGCAAAACAAGGGGATCGGGAAACATATATCAGCGGGCTTATGGACCTTTTGGAGTTAAAGAAAGAATATCCACAGTTAGAGATGATACTTCATACTGATCATGGAATCGTATATGCATCAAAAGAATTTAACGAACTGCTTCCGGCATATGTGATACAGCGATCCATGTCCAGTGCTGGAACACCGACTGACAATGGAGCAATGGAATCGATAAACGGATGGATGAAGACAGAAATGTTTACGGATCTTCATGTGACAGGAAATAGACCGGTGAAGGATGAAGTGGATGATTATATAAAGTTCTTTAATGAAGAGCGTCCGGCATACGCATTAAGTTATATGACACCTGTGCAATACCGAAAAAAAATATGCATAAAAGCCCTCTGAGTGTCCACCTTTATGAAAATGGCAGTCTACAGTAGTGAAAAGGACTGTCTACTGGATAATAGTAAGAAGTCTAAAAAAACGAAAAGCAATGT
>CEAF01058448.1_pt1 | contig 18784 bp, 17 predicted proteins | sample 557431 | NCBI WGS metagenome assembly CEAF01 (sample SAMEA3182068, study PRJEB8094) | gut metagenome | biome: human; feature: gut; material: Stool; isolation source: human stools | place: Canada | collected 2013-11-18 | reverse complement strand
GGGGTTATATGTAGGAGGCTTTTGGAAGCTCTGTTTTGACCCACAAAAAGGAGCAGCAAATAAAGATTGCAGGAGAGTTCAAGCCTACGGTGGATTGCCTTTGTGCGACCCGCCGTGGGTTTGTTGCTGTTTATATAGAAAAAGTGAGGAGTGCAGAATGTACATGAATGACGGGAATAAAACGAAAATCAATCTGAGAAACAAGAGTGTTTTTATCACGGGTGTAGCTGGTTTTATCGGTTCTAACCTTGCAAAGAGACTGCTCTCCACGGTGGAGGGTGTCAAGGTTGTGGGTCTGGACAACATGAACCACTATTATGATGTGCGCCTGAAGGAAGCACGTTTGAACGAATTGGAGCAGTTTGACAATTTCAGCTTCGTAAAAGGTAATCTGGCTGACAAGGCGGTGATCGAATCTATCTTTGAGCAGTATAAGCCGGAAATTGTGGTGAACCTTGGTGCGCAGGCAGGGGTTCGGTATTCCATTACGAACCCTGATGCTTATGTGGAAGCAAACTTGATTGGCTTTTATAACATTCTGGAAGCCTGCCGCCATTCTTACGATGAAGGACATACCCCGGTGGAACATTTGGTTTATGCGTCTAGTTCTTCCGTATATGGTAGCAATAAAAAAGTGCCTTACAGTACGGATGACAAGGTGGATAACCCGGTATCGCTGTATGCAGCGACCAAGAAGTCCAATGAACTGATGGCACATGCCTATTCTAAACTGTACAACATTCCTTCCACGGGTCTGCGCTTCTTCACAGTATACGGCCCTGCTGGTCGCCCGGATATGGCGTACTTCGGCTTTACTAACAAGCTGCTGAAAGGCGAAACGATTCAGATTTTCAACTACGGTAACTGCAAGCGTGACTTTACTTATGTGGATGATATTGTCGAGGGCGTTGTCCGTGTGATGCAGGGTGCGCCGAAACGTAAAAATGGTGAAGATGGTCTGCCCGTTCCTCCGTATGCAGTTTATAACATCGGCAACCAGAACCCGGAAAATCTGCTGGACTTTGTACAGATTTTGCAGGAAGAACTGATTCGTGCTGGTGTTCTGCCGGAAGATTATGATTTTGAAGCACACAAAAAATTGGTTCCGATGCAGCCTGGTGATGTACCTGTGACCTATGCAGATACCAGTGCGCTGGAGCGTGACTTCGGATATAAGCCCTCTACCAGTTTGCGCGAGGGGTTGCGGAAGTTCGCTGAGTGGTACGCAAAGTTCTACAAATAATGAAGAATAGGAAAATAAACCGATGAAGTGTGTTGGGGTTTACAAGGAATTATATCATCAGGAACCGTTTGATGTGGCGTTCTGCCCGTACCGTATCAGTCCTCTGGGTGCGCATATCGACCATCAGTATGGAAAAATCAATGGTCTGGCAATCGATAAGGGAATTCACATGGCATACCACCCGAAGCAGAATGGTGTTGTGGAATTGCAGTCGCTGAACTTCCCGAAGCGCGCCCAGTTCTTTGTAAGTGCAGTGCCGGAAGAAAAGCAGGGCGATTGGGCAGATCATCTGCGTGGCGCAGCGAAGATGCTGGGCGAGAAGTACCGTTTGAAAGTCGGTCTGTCCGGCATTATCGAAGGAAGTCTGCCGATTGGTGGTTTGTCCTCGTCAGCTTCGGTCATTATTTGCTTCTTATCGGCGCTGTGCAAGGTCAATGGTATCCACCTCGAACCGATGGAAATGATCCTTACAGCAAAGGCAGCGGAAAATCAGTATGTTGGCGTTTCTTGCGGCAAACTCGACCAGAGCTGTGAGGTTCTTTCCAAGAAGAATCACCTGCTGTATCTCGACACGAAAGATGACAGCTATGAGCTGATTCCTACCAGTGAAAAGATGAAACCTTACAAGGTGGCGATTTTCTTCTCCGGCTTGGAGCGTTCTTTGAAGAATTCTAAATACAATCTGCGGCAGGACGAGTGCAAAGCTGCGGCTTATGCACTAATGGGCTATGCAGGCATGGACTATGACACCTTTGCAAACACCCGCCTCCGTGATGTGCCGTATGAGGTGTTTGAAGCCTATAAAAACCGGCTGCCTGAACTGTGGCGCAGGCGTGCGGAACATTATTACAGCGAGTTTGCTCGTGCTGAAAAGGGCGCAGAACTGTGGCGTAAAGGTGATTTGGAGGGCTACGGTCAGCTTGTTTTTGAAAGCGGAAAATCCTCTATTTATAGCTATGAGTGTGGATGTGATGAACTAAAAAAATTGTATGAAATCATGGCTGATACCGATGGTATCTACGGTGGCCGCTTCTCTGGCGCAGGCTTTAAAGGCTGCTGCATGGCACTGATTGACCCGGACAAGGCCGAAGATATTGAAGCAAAGGTCACAGCAGAGTATCTGAAAGCGTTCCCGGCATTGGAAGGAAAATATAGCTTCCACTTGTGTGAGAGCGCAGATGGTGTTGAGTTATAAGAGGAGAGTACATATAGATGAAATGCTTGATTTTAGCGGCGGGTTACGCCACACGGCTTTATCCACTGACTGAGAATTTCCCGAAGCCGCTCCTGAAAGTGGGCGAGAAGTCCATCCTTGATTGGTTGGTGGATGATTTGGTGGACACTACCGACATTGACGAATTTGTGGTGATTTCCAACCATAAGTTCGCACAGCATTTTGAGAACTGGAAGAACAATAAGCAAAAGACGCGGCCTTATGAGATTACTGTGATCGACGATGGTACAAGCACCAATGAAACTCGTCTGGGAGCAGTCAAAGATATTCAGCTGGCGGTAGAAAAGCTGAATCTGGCTGATGATTTGCTAGTTATGGCTGGCGATAATGTGCTGGATTTCAGCCTTTCAAAGTTCGTTGATTTTGCCAAGGAAAAGAATACTTCTTGTGTGATGTGCCATGAGGAAAATGAGCTGAAAAAGCAGCAGAAAACAGCAATCATCACGCTTGATAACTCGGATCTGATTACGAGCTATGAGGAAAAGCCAAAGGAACCAAAAGGAAATCTGGCTGTGCCGCCGTTCTATTGCTACCGTGCCTGTGATGTAAAGAGGATTCAGGAAGCACTGAATAATGGCTGCGGCTATGACGCACCGGGCAGCTTTGCGGCTTGGTTGAGCAAGCAGACCCCGATGCACGCTTACATCATGCCGGGTAAGCGGTATGACATTGGCGATATTAACAGCTATGAGTATGTGAAAAGTGTGTTTTCAAAATAAAAACACAAAGAGAGAGGAGAAAGTAATCATGAGAGATTTTAAGGATTTGAAAATTGCCGTGGCCGGAACTGGCTACGTTGGACTTTCCATTGCAACGCTGCTGAGCCAGCATCATAAGGTTATGGCAGTGGATATTGTGCCGGAAAAGGTGGAACTCATCAATAATAAAAAGTCTCCAATTCAGGATGAATACATTGAAAAGTATCTGGCAGAGAAAGAACTGGATTTGACCGCAACGCTGGACGCAAAAGAAGCATACTCTGACGCTGACTTTGTTGTTATTGCGGCTCCTACCAACTATGACAGTAAGAAAATTTCTTTGATACTTCTGCGGTTGAAGCTGTTATTAAGTTGGTAATTGAGTATAACCCTGAAGCAATTATGGTCATCAAGTCTACGATTCCTGTTGGTTTTACCGCAAGCGTCCGTGAAAAATATCACTGCGACAACATTATCTTCAGCCCGGAATTCCTGCGTGAGAGCAAGGCTCTGTACGACAACCTGTATCCGAGCCGTATCATCGTTGGTACAGATGTAGAGAACGCTCGTCTGGTGAAGGCTGCACATACTTTTGCTGAATTGCTTCAGGAAGGTGCAATCAAGGAAAACATTGACACTCTGTTCATGGGCTTTACCGAAGCAGAAGCAGTTAAGTTGTTTGCTAATACTTATCTGGCTCTGCGTGTTAGTTACTTCAATGAACTGGATACCTATGCAGAGATGAAGGGACTGAATACCCAGCAGATTATCAACGGTGTCTGCCTTGATCCGCGAATTGGTACTCATTACAATAACCCCAGCTTCGGCTACGGCGGGTACTGCCTGCCCAAAGACACTAAACAGCTGCTCGCAAATTATGCCGATGTACCGGAAAATTTAATTGAAGCAATCGTGGAATCGAACCGTACTCGCAAAGATTTTATTGCGGATCGTGTGCTTGAAATTGCTGGTGCTTATGAAGCAAATGACAGCTGGGATGAGAGCAAGGAAAAGGAAGTTGTGGTTGGCGTTTACCGTTTGACGATGAAGAGCAACAGTGATAACTTCCGGCAGAGTTCCATTCAGGGCGTTATGAAGCGCATCAAGGCTAAAGGTGCAACGGTCATCATCTATGAGCCGACCCTGAAAGATGGTGAAAAGTTCTTTGGCAGTGTTGTGGTCAATGACTTGGACGAGTTCAAGAAGCGTAGCCAAGCCATTATCGCAAACAGATATGATAAGTGTCTTGATGATGTGAAGGAGAAGGTTTATACGAGAGACATTTTCCAGAGAGATTAATTGTTAGTTGAGGGTGGAGTAATGAAAATTGCAATAATTGGACATAAACGTATACCGTCAAACGAAGGTGGAATAGAGAAGGGCGTAGAGCAACATGCGGTTCGGATGGTGCAAAGAGGAAATGATGTCACAGTGTATAACCGTGGCGGTCACAATGTTTTTGGAAAAGAGTTTGATGGAAAGAAACTGAGAGAATATAAAGGCATTAAAATAGTAACGGTTCCAACAGTAAAGGGAGCAGCTTGTGTTCCGATTTATTCTTTTCTTGCAACTATCCATGCAGCATTTAGTCGGTATGATTGTGTGAGTTTCCGTGCATCAGGATCATGTGCTATGATTCCACTTGCTAAACTTTTGGGGTTACGAGTAGTAGCATCGTTACATGGTATAGATAGCCAAAGAGATAAGTGGGGCAGCTTTGCATCAAAATATCTTGAGTTTGGAGAAAGAATGGCGGCTACAAAGGCAGATGTGTGTCTGGTTCTCTCTAAAAATATGAAACAATATATTGATACAAAATATGGAGTAAATTCAGTTTTATTTGCTAATGGCATTGATAAACCGGAAAATCATGATGTGGATATTATCAAAGATAAGTATGGTTTAGAAAAAGATAGCTACATCCTTTCGTTGGGAAGAATTGTTCCAGAAAAAGGATTGCAATATTTGATTGAAGCGTTCAAAAATTGTAAAACTGATAAAAAGCTTGTGATTGCTGGTGGTTCAGAATCAAACAAAGACTACTATAATCAACTGTTAGAATTGGCTGACGGCGATAAACGAATCGTTTTTACAGGCTATGTGTATGGACAAGAGATACAAGAACTTTATAGTAATTCCTATATTTTTGCATTGCCAAGTAACTTGGAAGGAATGGCAAATGCGTTGCTGGAAGCAATGAGTTATGGAAACTGTTGTTTGATTAGTGATATTCCAGAAAATACTGAAGTGGTTCATGAGAAAGCGATGTGGTTTGAAAAAGAAAATGCAATGGATTTGCAGAAAAAACTACAGATGCTCTTAAATGATTCTGAACTTGTGAAAAAATATAAGACAGAAGCTGCACCTTATATTTTAGAAAGATATAGTTGGGATATTGTTGTTGATCAGATGTTACGTGTTTATGCAGGTGATGTTGTAGATTACGATACTGTACTGAGAGAACGAGAATGTAGTAGTGGGGAAAAAGCATGAAAGTGGATTTCTACATAAGTAGCCTTTCTAGCGGAGGTGCGGAACATGTGCTGACAAATTTGGCAGCAAATTTTGCAGAACATGGCATGGATGTTAGCATAACGTCTTATGAAAAGCGTCCTCAGTTTTATAATGTTGCTTCAAATGTAAAACTTAATAAGTATAATTTTACGAATAAAAGTAAGCTGATAGAATGGCTCTGCGATTATCATGCTACTAAGAAATATCTTCAAACAAGAAAATCTTCTGTTGCAATTTCATTTTTGAGCAGATGCAATTTTATGTTGATTCTGGCAGGGATTTTTTCAAAAACCAAGATTATAGTCTGCGATAGAAACAATTTGCTACGGAAATATCCTAAATATGTTTTTGATATAACATGTTTTTTGTATCGATTTGCTGATGTTGTTTGCGTGCAGACAAATGAAATGAAGTCCTTCTATCCACAGTATTTACAAAAGAAAATTGTGGTTCTGGAAAATCCGTTGGATTTTGATGAGATGGCAGCGCAGTGTAAGGGACAGAATATAGAAAAAGAAAATACAGTCATTTCGGTTGGACGGCTAGAAAAACAGAAAGATTTTGTGACATTGATTAAGGCTTATAAAAAAGTAGCAGCGCTATATCCTGATTGGAAACTAAAGATTTATGGACAGGGTAATCGAAAAGATGAATTGCAAGGTTTAATTGAAAGAGAAAATTTGACTACAAACATTAGATTGTGCGGTGTAACACATACTCCTTTTCTTGAAATGAAAAAAGCAAAAATCTTTGTACTGTCATCTTTTTATGAGGGATTTCCTAATGTGCTTTGCGAAGCTATGCACGCAGGCTTACCTTGCGTTTCAACAAAATGCGAATGTGGTCCATCTGAACTAATCAATGACGGAAAAAATGGCTTCTTGGTGCAAATTGGAAATGTTGATCAAATGACCGAAAAAATTATAACTCTGGTAGAAAATGAAACTCTGCGGAGGACAATGGGAGAAGAAGCGGAAAGGTCAACGGAACGATTAAGCAGAGAGGTTATTTGCCAGAAGTGGAGAGAACTTGCTTATCGAGTGAGTGGAGAGGTTCAATAAATATGAGTAATATTGTAAAAAAAGCGATTGGCGTGTTGAAAAGCCCTAAAAAGAGAACGATTATTCTGGCACAGCATGGCTTTTTCAAAAATATGAGTGATGAAGATTTTTTGAAGATGCAATTTAAGAATGTTTTTGGGTATCCGCTGGACTTAGAAAATCCAAAAACATACAGTGAGAAACTTCAATGGTTAAAATTATATAATCGGAAGCCAGAGTACACTATGATGGTGGACAAGTATGAAGTGAAGAAGTATGTGGCTTCCAAAATTGGAGAAGAGCATATCATTAAAACCTTGGGAGTATGGGATCATTTTGATGATATTGACTTTGCTCAGTTGCCTAATCAGTTTGTATTAAAATGCACACACGATTCAGGTGGATTGGTTATTTGTACGGATAAATCAAAACTTGATTTGGCTGCAGCAAAAAAGAAAATAGAAAAAAGCCTAAAAAATGACTACTATATGCAGAATAGAGAGTGGCCGTATAAAAACGTAAAACGTAGAATTATCGCAGAAGAGTACATGGTCGATGAATCTGGGTATGAACTGAAGGATTATAAAATTTTTGCTTTTGATGGAGAAGCAAAAGCGATGTTTATTGCATCGGATCGCACAAATCCGAACGAAGAGACAAAGTTTGATTTCTTTGATATGGATTTTAACCATCTGCCTTTTACAAATGGTCATCCGAACTCCAAAGAATGGGATAAGATCAAACGTCCTAAGGGACTGGATGAAATGAAGAAATATGCGGAGATCTTGTCGAAGGGACTGCCGGAAGCGCGGATCGACTTTTACGACATCAATGGAAAAGTGTATTTCGGAGAGATTACCTTTTTCCATTGGAGCGGATTCGAACGCTTTGAACCGGCAGAATGGGATAAAAAATTTGGCTCTTGGATTACCTTGCCAACGAAATAAAAGAAGAATGAGGAGGCAAGAGCAGGAGTAATGGGAAAAAGAAATGTTTTATTTGTAATGAGCAGCCTAAGAAATGGTGGAGCTGAGAGAAGTCTGGTAAACTTATTACAGTTGCTGGACTATGATCGGTATAATGTGGATCTGCTGCTGTTTCAGAATGAGGGAATGTTCTTAAAGCAAGTTCCTAAAGCGGTGAATATCATCTCGAATTGCAATAAATTATATACACTGTATGATAATAACAAAGCAGAGGCGTTGAAACATCCATATCTTTCGGCTATTCATATGATAGGAACTTTTATCTCTCGCAAAAAAACAAACTCTGTTGCGAAAAGTCGCCAATACAGGTGGGAGCATTTTTACAAAAAAATTGTACCAGAACTCACAAAAGAATACGATGTAGCAATCGCTTATATGCAGCGCGAACAAACATATTTCCTTGTAGATAAAGTAAAGGCTGCAAAGAAGATTGCATGGGTGCATAATGAATATTCCCAGCTTGGGCATTTTAAAGAAATGGACCTTGAGTATTTTGAAAAAGTAGACAAGGTGGTAACGATATCTGATTTGTGTGCCAAAGACCTGAAGGAAAACTTCCCGAGCATCGCAGAAAAATTTGTGGTTTTACCTAACCTGACATCTTCTCAGGTTATAAGAAGCTTGGCAAAAGAATTTTATCCGCCTGAATTTAGAAGAGATATGTTAAATATCGTATCAATTGGAAGATTGAACGCGCAAAAAGGATTTGAATTTGCACTGGATGCGGCTTTAGAATTGAAAAAATCCAAAGTGAAGTTTCATTGGGTTGTTTTAGGAATCGGAAGTTTAAAGGAAGAATTAGAAAAAAAACGAGAAGAATTGGGAGTGCAAGACTGTTTTGAATTTATAGGGGCACGGGAAAATCCCTACGCATACATGAAAAATGCAGATGTGTTAGTTCAGACATCTCGCTTTGAGGGAAAATCCGTGGTTTTAGATGAAGGAAAAATTTTGTGCTGCCCGATTGTTACAACAAATTATCCTACGGTATATGATCAGATCAACAAGGATGAAGGCGTTATTGTAGGAATGAACGGCAAGGAAATTGCTGATGGTATCCTAAAAATATTGAAAGATCCTCATCAGTATTCGGAATACCTATCTCAGCATGAGTATGGAAATGAAAAAGAAATCGAGGGATATTATCAGCTTTTCAATTTGCAATAAAAGCGGAAAACAGTTTAAAGTATATGAGAGGTATTGCAATGTTTGACAAGAAAAGAAATACGATAAGAATTTTTATTTATGAAAATGTTATGTTGTATCCGCCAACAATCAATTTGATAGAATGCCTTTTGAACAATGGCTATAAAGTGCATTTGGTGGCTGAGGGTGTTCGGGATCTTCCAGCAATAATTAAAGAAAATAAACAATTTTCGTATACAGAAATAAAGGCGGTCAAAAACAGTAACATATTTTTGCGCTTGAAGAAAAGAAGCGTAAAAACCAAAGGATATCGAGCGGCGCTGAAAGATACTATGGATGGAGATATCGTGTGGACTGTTAATCCGAGCGTTGTAAGAACTTTGGGAAAAGAACTGCTAGAATATAGTGACAGACATGTAATGCAGCTAATGGAATTGACAGATACATATCCGATGTTCCGAGGCGCAAAATTTTTAAAATTTAATATTAAGCATTATGCTCAAGAGGCATGGAAAATTGTTGTTCCAGAAGAAAATAGAGCATATATACAAAAAGTCGGCTGGAACTTGGAAAAGCTCCCCTATGTTTTGCCGAATAAACCGTACTATCTCAAGAGTGGCGAAGTACAAGAGGATATGCTTCCTGTAATTGAGGAGATGAAAAGGGAAAAACGTAAAAAAATCATTTATCTGGGCGTTATCAGTGCAGATAGAGATTTGCAATCCTTTGCAGAAGCTGTCGAAAGAGTAAAAGAGGACTATTGCCTGTATTTGTTCGGCAAATTCAGAGGAGATGGCGCAGAAGAATTTAAGAAGCTGTGCGATAGTTATTCTTCCTTAAAATATATGGGATTTTTCAATCCGCCGAAACATTTGGAATTTTTAAAATATGCGGATATTGCGCTGGTTCCTTATAAGCCGGGAAAAATCGAAGGCAGTGGCTTTACAATTCTGAATGCGCTGTATTGTGCACCAAATAAAATTTACGAATATGCAGGCTGTAATATTCCGATGATAGGTACAGATGTATTGGGATTAAGAGAACCGTTTGAAAAGTATAATATCGGCGTTTGCTGTAAAGATTTGAAGCCGGAAACCATCATAGAAGCAATTAAATATGTGGATGCAAATCATGATCAGATGGTTATAAATGCAAAGGCATTTTATGATAGCGTTGATTTGGATTGTATTGTAAATTCAATAGTGAATGAGTAATTTGGTATAAAAAATATTACTATCCTAGATTCCGTGGGTAGGGAGGAAAATACATGTGAGAGTGATTAGGGTTTCAAAACTATTTAAAATAATTATATATTTTTTGACATTATATATACTTGGTTTTGATAAAATAATTGCACTGCCGGGTAGTACTTTCATATATGATATTATAATTGTGCTGTTAGGAGTTGGTCTTGCTTTATACGTAAATCAAAAGTGTCTTTCAAACCAATATTTAAGAAGTCAGTGTAAAGAGCTATCAAGCTATTTGGGGTTGTATTTTATAATTATTGTTATAGCAATGATCTATTCAATGATTGCATATGGATATAGCTTGACTCAATTATTAATAATTTCAAGAAAGTATTTTTTTGTTTTGTATGCATATCCTATTGTGTATATTTTTTCCATGGATGATGATATGTTTAAGTTCATAAATGGAATATATTGGATTTCCATGGTGCTACTAGCAATCAAAACAGTTACATGGTATTTATATAATTTTAAAGGGATGACAATCTTTTCTGGTTTATTATTACAGTATTCAGAAGGATGGACACGTAATGGACTTGTGAGATTGGATGCGGGTGCGTTATTTGGAATAACATTGTGTTTGACCCTTTACTATTGTATGGTTAAGAAACAATTATTTTACTGGATAATGCTAGCGTTTATATATTTTTACTTGATTTTTGTAACCCAGTTTAGATTCCAGATAATAGTTTCAATTGTTATCACTGTATACTGCTATTATTATGCTTCGAATTCTAGTAAAAAAAAGGCAATAAGACTAATGATAATTTCTTTGGCGATTATTATTTTCATCCTTTCAGGTGGATTAGATTATCTGCTTGGTTTGTTTTCACTTAATGGAGTAGAAAAAGGATCTACGGAAGCAAGATTGCTGACAATTGAGCATTACTGGAGTCTGATTAAAAGAAAGAATGCTATATTGGGAGTTGGATTTCTATCATCATACACGAGTAAAGCTTTTGATATACTTAGGCGGTCTGATACAGACAGGTTTTGGTTAGAGGATTTAGGAATTTTAGGAGGATTTTTTACTTTTGGAGTTATGGCATTGGCATTATATGGAAAACTGTTTTATGCCTCTATAAAAAAAGTTATTGATTCTTGTAGTGATAGAATGACTAATTATGAAAGTTGCATTTTTGTAAAGAGCATAGTGCTATATATGATTATTTCCTGTGTCTTGCTTAATATTTTTGATGCACAACGTATATGGGGAGTGCCGTTTTATCTGAGTATTATATTTTTTAGTGAAAATGCATCAGAAAAAATAGTTACAAAAGAATCAACTAGACATATTAGGATTAAACTTTGAGACATGAAACTTTTAAAGCCTCATTTGTGAATAAGTAGAGCGAAGAGATTTGAGTATACCATTTTTCATAGAAGATTGTTGGCTGAAAGGCTTGCTGTTACAGAATGTCAGGAATATAACTGACAAAAACATAAAGTTTCTGTTAATACACGCAATTATTTTGGATTGTATGGATGTAATAAGAATCTGGTTCTATTCACATCTCCTGAATTTTTAAATCGTTCGTTCATTAGAAAGATTATTTGTCTTCCTAGTGATTATACACAGAAATATAAGGAGTAAACTAAATGAAAAAGAAAGTAATGTTGGTCTTCGGTACAAGGCCAGAGGCAATTAAGATGTGCCCATTAGTAAATGAATTGAAGACAAGAAAAAACATAGAAACAATAGTTTGTGTTACTGGTCAGCATAGGCAGATGCTCGATCAGGTGTTGGAAACTTTTAATGTTGTTCCAGATTATGATTTGGCAATTATGAAACAGGGTCAAACATTGTTTGATATTACGACTGGTATTTTGGAAAAAATCAAAGCGGTTTTAGAGAATGTGAAACCTGATATCGTTTTGGTTCATGGCGATACCACGACGACCTTTGTAACAGCATTGGCTTGCTTCTATTTGCAAATTCCGGTCGGACATGTGGAGGCCGGTTTGCGTACCTACAATATTTACAGCCCGTATCCAGAAGAATTCAATCGTCAGGCAGTCGGAATTATCAGTAAGTATAATTTTGCTCCCACTGAACTGGCAAAAAAGCATTTGTTGGACGAAGGGAAAGATGCAACATCCATTTATGTGACGGGGAATACCGTGATTGACGCCATGCAGCATACAGTAATTGCGGATTACCATCATCCGGAATTGGATTGGGTAGGCGACAGTAGGATGATTTTTATTACTGCGCATAGAAGAGAAAATCTTGGCCAGCCGATGCACAATATGTTCAGAGCGATTCGGCGGGTTTTAAATGAACATCCGGATGTAAAAGCTATTTATCCGATCCATATGAATCCGATCGTCCGAAAAGCTGCCGATGAAGAGCTGGGAGATTGTAAACAAATCCATATCATTGATCCCATCGAGGTATTCGATTGTCATAATTTTGAAGCTAGATGCTTTTTGTGCCTTACAGATTCTGGTGGAATCCAAGAGGAATGCCCTTCCTACGGAAAACCGGTTCTTGTTATGAGAGATACTACGGAGCGTCCGGAAGGTGTTGATGCTGGAACATTGAAATTGGTTGGGACCAGTGAGGAAAAAATATATGAGTGGTTTACAAAACTGCTCGATAATGAAGAAGAATATGCAAAGATGGCACATGCTGCCAATCCGTATGGAGATGGCCATGCTTGTGAAAGAATTGCAGACATTTTGGAAAAAGGATATACTTCTATTTGATGTTTGCATGGAAATGACTGTATTGAGATAGTATCATTTTAACTCGAAAGAATAGATACTCTCAATTAGTAAAATGTATTTTATAAAGGAACTAAATTGATTTTATAGGCACATGTGGAATTGATGGATGAAGTGAATTCAATTTTAAATTCACTTCATCCGTTAATTTTAAGAAAATTCCTAAATACAAGAGAAAATCGAGAATTGAAAATGAAGGATAAGTTAAAAGTAGGATATTTAGTGAAAGGTTTCAAATGGAGATAATTGAATGAAGAAAAAAGTAATGCTAAATGTAGGCTGCACTATGCTATGTCAGTTGGTGACATTTATAAGTGGATTGATCGTTCCACGATTGATTTTAAGCACCTTTGGCTCAGAAGCGAATGGACTGGTATCGTCAATAACGCAGTTTTTGAATTATATTGCATTGGTTGAAGGTGGAATTGGCAGTGTGGTTCTTACAGCTTTATATGGACCACTTGCAAAGAAAGATGATAGAAAAATAAGCAGCGTATTGAAAGCGGCTGAGAACTTCTTCAGACAGATTGCATCTATATTTGTGTTTTACACCATCGCATTGGCATGTGTGTATCCGATTGTTATCAAATCGAGCTTTTCGTGGCTTTATGTGGCTTCGTTGACTGTGATTTTGTCATTTACTTTGTTTATACAATACTTTTTTTCTATTACGTACAAGCTTTTGCTGCAGGCAGATCAGAAAATGTATATTGTTCAACTGTGGCAATCGTTGATTACATTGTTGAACATCATCGCAGTCGTTGTTTCGATTAAGCTGTTTCCGGAGTTGCATTTTGTAAAGTTGTGCAGCGTGCTGTTGTTTGCAATACAACCGGTGGCTTATAGTAATTACGTAAAAAAACACTATAAACTGTACAAGGATGTGGAACCAGACAAAAACTCGTTGGCTCAAAGATGGGCTTGCTTTGGACAGAATTTTGCCTATTTTATCCACAGTAATACAGACGTGGTTGTGCTGACGCTATTTAGCGACTTGAAAACAGTGTCGGTCTATTCGGTTTATCTATTGGTCGTAAAAAATTTGCAAAACCTTTTTAAGTCGTTTTCCAATGCGTTTAATCCGATGATCGGAAAGGCGATTGCAGTAAACGATTATAAACAAGCAAGCAAGTATATGGAAACTTATGAGTTTGTTGTATCTAATGTCGCGACTATAATATTTGGATGCTGCATCTATTTGCTGCCTAGTTTTGTGTTGATCTATACACATGGCGTGACAGATACCAATTATTATAGAGTGATTTTTTCAACCATAATCATTTTTGCAGAGTATATTTATTGTATTCGCGATCCTTATGTATCGGTTGTATATGCAGCAGGTAAATTCAAAGAGACTTCCAATAGTGCTTATATAGAGGCAATCATCAACATCGTTCTCTCTGTTATATTGGTCTTTAAATTTGGCTTGGAGGGAATTGCTGTTGGAACATTTATTGGTATGCTGTACAGAATGATATATCTGGTCTGGTTTATAAATAAAGATATTATGCCTTATCCGATTTCTAATATCGTTAAAAGATTGAGCCTTTCGATTGGCACGATTGTGATTTCTTGTCTCATTGTGTCGGTATTAGATACGACGGGATCGTCTACATTGATTTTGTGGGTCAAAAATGGAGTGTTGTGTTTTGGCGTATACTGTGCAGTTACTGTTGTTTTGAATTTTGCATTTGATAAAGAGCTGTTCTTGAACGTATGCAAGAAAGCTGTCAGAAAAAGAAAAGGGTGAGATATTATGCGCAAAGAAAAGGTAGGAATAATATCGATACATTATGGCGTCAACTTTGGATCAGCACTGCAAGCGATAGCATTGTCCCAGTATCTAAAACAGAATTTTGAATTTGAATGCGTTGATGTTATTAATTATATTCCGAAACGATTCAAAAGAATAAGCCGATTGAAGAATATATCTGGTTATGGTGCAAAATATTTTATGCACGGTTTGATTAGAATGAGCCGGTTTGAAAAAACGAACAAAAAATACATATCTTATCTGAAAGAAAACACCTCTGTTTCTAAGCCGATTTATTCAATGGAGAAGGCAAAGACTGAATTTGGTGATTATGATTATTTAATTGCAGGAAGTGATCAAATTTGGAATAGTGAATATAATCAGGGTATTGATGAAATGTATTATCTAGGATTTGCTTCTAGAAAGTCATCGAAGATCGCTTATGCAGCTAGTTGTGGTAAAGAGGAGTATTCAGAGGAGGAATGGGATAGAATACGAAAGTTATTAGAAGATTTTTCTGCGATAAGCCTCAGAGAAAAATCTTCTGTGACAATTATGGAAAATCATGGAATAAAAAAATGTGAGTTTGTATTAGACCCTACATTCCTTTTTGATAGAGTACAGTGGGCGATTTATGAAAAGGAAGTTTCAAAATGTCCTAAAGACTATTTGTTAATTTACTTTTTAGATACAACGGGGGAAGATATAGTAAAACTGGCAAAAAGGATTGCTGAGGTTAAAGGTTTGCATACGGTTTTAATTAGACCGGTATATTCTAAAGTGAAATATGATGTTGATATGGTTGTTTCTGATATGACGCCAGATAACTATATTTGGCTGTTTAGACACGCTTCCTTTGTAGTTACAAACTCTTTTCATGGGGTATCTTTTTCTATAAATATGGAAAGGCAGTTTGTGGCTTTGAAACGTGATAAATATAACTCCAGATTAGATAGTATTATGAATGCGATGGGATTGACAGATAGGCTTGTAACAATTGAGCATGATGGGATTATTGAAAATAATATAAATTATAGTGAGGTAAATGAAAGAAAAAGAAAATTATTAAAATCTTCAAAAGATTTTTTGCAAAACGCATTACAATGATTTGCGTTTATTAAAGAGGGCTTGGTAAAAATATGGAGCGAATTTGTGAAAATGAAAAATGCTATGGTTGTGGTGCATGTTATGTCATATGCCCTAAAAATGCTATATCGATGAAAGAAGATGTTGTAACAGGACATTTTAGACCAATCATCAATGAAAGCAAATGTATAAATTGTGGTTTATGTGTTAAACATTGCCCAGCAAATCATACATATAAGTTTGTGGATAATATGGTTACATATGCTGCTTATAGAACGGAACCAGATAAACAAATTGGGAGCAGTTCAGGAGGAGTTGCTGCAGCTTTATATGAATTGGCGATTTCCAAAGAATGGTCAATAATAGGGACGGTTATCGATTCTGATTTTAGGGTCAAAATGCAACTTTCTAATGATAAGCAGGCAATCGAATCATTTAAAGGAAGTAAATATGTTCAAGCCTATACTATAGAAGCTTTGACTGAGTTGAAACGAACATTAAAAGAAGGTAAAAATGTTCTATTTATTGGGACACCGTGTGAATGCGAAGCTGCTCGGAGTGTTGCAAATGGAAATGAAGAGAAACTTCTGACAGTTGATTTGATTTGTCATGGCGTTCCTTCAAATAAAATATTAAATGATTATATAAAGTGGATTGAAAAGAAAAAGAAAACCAAAATCAAGCAGGTATCATTCAGATCATCATGGGGAGAGGAAATGATTCTTAAGGATGAAAGTAAAGATGTATGGCACCGGCGTATGTTTTGGGATCCATATTTAGAAGCATTTAATGCTGGAATTACTATTAATAGTTCTTGCTTTACTTGTCCTTTTGCATGCGAGAAAAGGTGTTCAGATATCACTATTGGAGATTTTTGGGGGATTGGCTCAGAATCTCCTTTTCATAAGCCAAATAGAAAAGTTTCGGTAATAGGAGTAAATAGCAAACGCGGATTTGATTTTTTAAATGAATGCAAATCACTAGTTCTTGAAAAAAGAAATTGGAGTGAAGCTGTTGCTGGTAATTCACAGCTTCGAGCACCTTTACCTAAAAGTTCTCAATACGATTTGTTTTGGGAAAAATATTATAAATATGGAATAGATGCTGCATTTAAGGCTACGGTTTATAAAAAGGTGTGTAAACGTTATTACAAAGAATACCCTATTATATTACTTAAAAGTATTATAAAAAAGTGTATTTGTTGGGATAGAAAGATTCAATGAGAATACAGTGTAAATAATTGATGGATAAGGGGTTTGATGAATGACTAAAGGCGTAGATATCAAGAAAATGAATGATTTCCGGGGGGGGGTAAGAGGTGATTTAGGTATTAGTTTTTGTAGATATATTGCTATGAATTTCATTGTAGCATGCCATGTTTTACAATATTATGATAACGAGCTAGCATGGTGGTTTAACTGCGGTGTTCAAATTTTTATTTGCATATCCGGCTTTTTATATGGACAACGAAGAATCGACAATGGATACAGCTTTATAAAAAGAAGATTTATAAAGATTCTTAGTAGCTATTATGTTTGTTTATTAATTGATGTGGTTTTATTATATATATTTTCAGATCAAGTGGTTGATATAAAAGACATTATATTAATGGTGTTTTGTAAAGGAACTATAGCTGGTTTAGGACATTTGTGGTTTGTAGGAACAATTTTATTTTGTTATTTGTTGACACCGATATTATCTCAAGTATATGAGTTTCAAAATCGCAAAAACTTTAAAATAGAATTTTTCTCATTTTGCGTGTGCTTGTGTATTGTTGTTCAAATACATCTGCCACAATTTAATCCAATTTGGATTTTGTGTTATATATGCGGATATTCTATAGGAAAACTGAAACTGAAAGATGAAAAGTGGCTATATAAAGCGAGTTTGTTGTTTGTTCCAACGAGCATTATATTTAATATTGTAAAAATATATATGAAGTATATATTAAAAATCACATTAAAAAATGATGCGTTAAATTCGTTATATGCGCGATATGGGAACCTATGTCATTTATTACTGGGAGTTTCATTGTTTTTAATTTTATATGTGATATATAAAAAGTTTCTTCAACATATTTCAGGAATTGCTCACATACTAAAATTATCTGATAAATACTCATATGATATATACTTGGCTCATCATATATACATATTGGGACCTTTATCTATTTTAAGCTTGCAAATTTCTGCCTTTTCAAAAATCATTATATTAATTGGCTTGATTAGTGCTCAAAGTATTATAGTGCATAAGGCAAGTGCTTTGTTAAATCAATTGAAGATAAGTGATTAAACATATGATTATATCAGAAATGAAAAAATGTGGTTTGCTATTTCTGATATTTGAAAATTTCTCCTTTTAAAATAGAACAATAAGAGGTAATTAAAAATGGGTAAGTATTTTGGAACGGACGGCTTCCGTGGTGAAGCCGGAATTACATTAACAGCAGACCATGCCTACAAAGTAGGTCGATTCCTGGGCTGGTATTACAATGCTCTCCGTGAGCGCAATGGTGATACCGACCCTGCCCGTATCGTCATCGGCAAGGATACTCGTCGGAGTTCGTACATGTTCGAGTATAGCCTGGTCGCTGGTTTGACTGCTTCTGGCGCAGACGCCTATCTGCTGCACGTTACTACCACGCCGTCTGTAGCTTACATCGCTCGTGTGGATGACTTTGACTGCGGCATCATGATCTCTGCCAGCCACAATCCCTACTATGATAATGGCATCAAGCTGATCGACTGCTACGGCGAGAAGATGCCGGAGGAAACCCTGCTGCTGGTGGAGGATTATATCGACGGAAAGCTCCATGTGTTCGATAAGGACTGGCCGGAACTGCCCTTTGCTCGTCGTGAGCACATCGGCTGCACGGTGGACTACGTGGCAGGCCGTAACCGTTATATGGGCTATCTGATCTCTTTGGGTATCTACTCCTTCAAAGGTGTCAAGGTCGGCCTGGACTGCGCCAATGGTTCCAGCTGGAATATCGCTAAGAGCGTTTTCGATGCTCTGGGTGCAGATACCTACGTTATCAATAACAAGCCGAACGGTCTGAATATCAACAACAATGCTGGCTCCACCCACATCGAGGGTCTGCAGAAGTT
>CEAF01071493.1_pt1 | contig 18790 bp, 19 predicted proteins | sample 557431 | NCBI WGS metagenome assembly CEAF01 (sample SAMEA3182068, study PRJEB8094) | gut metagenome | biome: human; feature: gut; material: Stool; isolation source: human stools | place: Canada | collected 2013-11-18 | reverse complement strand
TATGTGCATGGCAATGAGCCGAGCCATCATGTTCCTTATCTGTACGCATGGACTTCGCAACCGTGGAAGACGCAGTATTGGCTGCGTGAGATTCTGAACAAGATGTACAAGAATGACATCAATGGACTGGGAGGAAATGATGATTGCGGACAGATGTCGGCATGGTATCTATTCTCTGTCATGGGTTTTTATCCGGTTTGTCCGGGCACAGATCAGTACGTGCTGGGTGCACCTTATCTGCCCTATGTCAAATTGAAGCTTCCCAATGGGAAAACATTAGAGATCAAGGCACCCGGTGTCAGCGACAAGAAACGTTATGTGCGGTCGCTGAAACTGAATGGAGAGTCTTATGATAAAATGTACATCACACACGCGGATATCCTGAAAGGAGGCGTACTGGAATTTAAAATGGCGTCATCACCGAATAAACGTCGGGGATTATCAGCTGAGGATAAACCTTACTCATTAACGAACGGAATCAATTAACAGCATCAATAAATAATCAAGAAAAGAATATGAAAAAGAGACATTTGATTTATATTGTCTGCCTGTCAGTAGGCATGGAAGCCTGCTCTTCAATTTTGAAGAATCAGAATGAAGTGGCAGATAATGTATGGAACCAGTATAATGTAGGAACCATTATATTCGAAGATAAAGCGCCTGAAACGAAAGGTTCGGACATCTACCATCGAATTATTCCCGATGTGGAGTCCTATATAAAGGAACAGGCACATACGGTACTGGCTACACTTTATAAATCGCCAGAAGATAGTATCGTTCCGGTTGATAAAATTCATTATACGTTGGAAGATATTGAAGGAATTTCCGCCAAAGGCGGTGATGACGGTGAGGTTACCATTTTTTACAGTACCCGTCACATTGAGAAATCGTTTGCGGAAAATGATACGGCAAAACTGTTTTTTGAAACGCGCGGGGTATTGTTGCATGAATTGACACACGCCTATCAGCTGGAACCGCAAGGAATTGGCTCTTACGGAACCAACCGGGTGTTTTGGGCATTTATTGAAGGAATGGCAGATGCCGTACGGGTGGCAAACGGTGGCTTTGACGGTCCGAATGCTCGTCCGAAAGGCGGAAACTATATGGATGGTTATCGTACGGCAGGCTATTTTTTTGTTTGGCTGCGTGATAATAAAGACCCGGAGTTTCTGCGCAAATTCAACCGGAGCGCTTTGGAAGTGATTCCTTGGTCGTTCGATGGCGCTATTAAGCATGTGTTAGGAAAGGAATATGATATAGACGATTTATGGCACGAATATCAGGTGGCTGTAGGAGATATTCAATCGTAGAATGTATTAACAATGAGGATGATAGGTAAAGGTTGTTTTTGGGTCTTGTTGTGTCTGGTCTCGTTGTCAGGCATGGCTCAAACTGAAAAGTTGATAGAATATGTTAACCCTTTTGTGGGAACCGATGGTTACGGGAATGTATATCCCGGCGCGCAGATTCCTTTCGGAGGGATACAAATCAGTCCGGACACAGATCGTAATTTCTATGATGCAGCTTCCGGATATAAATATGCTCACACTACTCTGCTAGGATTCAGCCTGACACATTTAAGTGGAACAGGGATTCCCGATCTGGGAGATTTTCTGTTTATACCAGGTACTGGAGAAGCCAAATTGGATCCTGGAACACATGAGGAACCGGATAAGGGATATTGTTCCCGTTACTCTCATGAAAAGGAATGGGCCTCTCCCAATTATTATGCGGTAGAATTGACCGATTACGGCGTGAAGGCGGAAATGACTTCAGGGATCCGCAGTGGTATGTTTCGGTTCACTTACCCGAAGGCAGAAAAAGCTTTTATACTGATTGACATGGACCACACGCTGTATCAGTCGTGCGAATGGGCGAATCTGAGAATGGTGGATGATTACACTGTCACTGGCTATAAATTGGTGAAAGGTTGGGGACCGGAACGGCACATTTACTTTGCGGCTACTTTCTCGAAGAAGTTGTCGGGATTACAGTTTCTACAAGATAAAAAAACTGTGATTTACAATACCTCTCGTTTTCGCAGCAGTTATGAGGCATGGGGAAAGAAATTGATGGTTCGTTGCTCGTTCGAAACACAAGAAGGTGAAGAAGTATTGGTGAAAACAGCTATTTCAGCCGTGAGTACAGAGGGTGCCTTGGGTAATTTGAAAGAGCTGGATGGTATGACTTTCGAATTATTGAAAGCTAGAGGAGAAGCTCTGTGGGAAAAAGAACTCAGTAAATATACACTGACAGCTGACAGAAAGACAAAAGAAACATTTTACACCTCGGCTTATCATGCCGCCTTACATCCATTTATTTTTCAGGATGCTGACGGAAGTTTTCGTGGGCTGGATAAGAACATTGAAAAAGCGGAAGGTTTCACTAACTACACTGTTTTCTCTTTTTGGGATACTTATCGGGCTCTGCATCCCTGGTTTAATCTGGTGCAACAGGAAGTCAATGTAAACGTTGCTCATTCGATGTTGGCGCATTATGACAAGAGCGTGGAGAAAATGCTTCCTATCTGGTCGTTCTATGGTAATGAAACATGGTGCATGATAGGCTATCACGCTGTATCTATTTTGGCAGATATGATTGTGAAGGATGTTCCCGGTTTCGACTATGAGCGCGCTTACATCGCCATGAAGAATACAGCGATGAACCGCCATTATGATTGCCTTCCAGATTATATAGCCAGGGGATATGTGCCGTTTGATAAGGAGGCGGAGTCAGTATCAAAGACACTGGAATATGCTTATGATGACTATTGTATCGCACAGGCAGCCAAGAAATTGGGAAAAAAAGACGATTATCATTATTTCCTCAACCGCGCTTTGTCTTATCAGACCTTGATTGATCCCGAAACGAAATATATGCGTGGACGTGATAGCAAAGGTGACTGGCGCACTCCGTTTACTCCGGTTGCTTATCAGGGACCGGGATCGGTGCATGGCTGGGGCGATATCACGGAAGGATTTACGATGCAATATACTTGGTATGTTCCGCAGGACGTACAGGGATATATCAACAAAGCTGGTAAGGAACTGTTCCGTAAACGCTTGGATGAGCTTTTCACGGTAAAACTGCCGGATGATATTCCCGGTGCGCATGATATACAGGGACGTATCGGTGCCTATTGGCATGGAAATGAACCTTGCCATCACATCGCTTACCTCTACAACTACCTGAAGGAACCTTGGAAATGTCAGAAATGGATACGTACCATTGCCGACCGTTTCTATGGCAACACACCGGATGCACTCAGCGGAAATGACGATTGTGGGCAAATGTCTGCATGGTATATGTTCAACTGTATCGGATTCTATCCGGTTGCCCCCTCAAGCAATGTGTACAATATCGGTTCTCCCTGCGTGGCGGGAATCAGCGTTCGAATGAGTAATGGAAAGAGCATTGAGATGACTGCCGATAATTGGTCTCCGAAGAATATATACGTGAAAGAACTCTATGTGAACGGGCGGAGACATGATAAGTCTTACCTGGCGTACGATGATATTCGTAATGGAGTGAAACTCCGCTTCGTGATGAGTAACCGCCCGAATTATAAGAGGGCTATATCGGATGAATCGGTGCCTCCTTCACTGTCATCACCCCAAAAAACAATGCTATACCGAGATGTTCCGGGACTTGGTGAACTGATGGAATATGCCTATTCGTACTCTTTTGTGGAATCCACTCCAATGGGCGTTTACTATGCCAACAGGCATGTAACAACGGAAGCGGATAAGGCATGGTTGCTCGATGCGGAGAACGAGCCGAATACACTTAAGTCTAATGAGTTGCTACGTTGGGAGAAGGTGCGTATAGATAAACTTTATCCTTACGGTACACCTCAGCCTGCTGATGTTAATCAACATGGTATTGGCGACTGCTCGGCATTGGCTGTCTTTGCTTCTATGGCCTATCTGTATCCCGATTTTGTGAAGTCACTTATAGTAGATCATGGAGATGAGACTTATACTGTCCACATGTATGACCCGCAAGGGAAACCAGTAGACGTTAAAATCTCTTCCAAATTCTTGGTCGATACCAACAATCATATAGGTGCGGTAACTGGTAAAAACAATCAGCTCACTTGGGCGACTGTGCTTGAGAAGGCTGTGATGAAATGGAATCATATCTATCTGCCGGAATCGGAAGATGTCGGTGGAATTGGCAGTGAACATGTGGCTCCTCTTTTTACCGGTAATGGAGGTAGCTTTGCCTTTGCACCTGGTACCCTGACGGCAGAACAATTGGCACAAGCAGTGAAATCGTGTCTGGCTCAAGGGAAAATTGTAGTGGGAGGTTTCATGCGTAGTGATATGCCAATTGGTAAATACAGAACGGTGACGGGGCATGCATATACGATGTTGTACTCGGTAGAGTCGTCGGCACTGTTCTCTATGCGTAATCCTTGGGGAGTCGCTTGTGTAGGGGCGGATGTTCAAGGAGATGGAGTGGTGAATGTACCAAATGATCATGTAATACCTTCGGCGATAGACCTGCGTATCATGGAGCCTGGTAAAGCGGCAGAATATGGCTTAGCTCCTCTCAGACCGTATATTCCTCCTATGCTAGGAAAATGATGTACCGAGACCGATAATTTGCGACACTTAAATAACAAAAAAGTATAACGATGAAATCAAGATTTTTATTTCTTTTGGTAGTACTGCTATCTGCTTCGTGGGTAAGTGCTAAATCTCTACATTCTTTGCAGCAAAACTTCATAGATTTGCGTTTCGGCATGTTTATTCACTTTAATATGCCGACATTTTGTAATGAAGACTGGCCCGACCCAGATGCTTCTCCCGAACTCTTCAATCCAAAGAAGTTAGACTGCAATCAATGGGCGAAAGCCGCTAAATCTGCCAATATGACTTATGGTTGCTTGACGACCAAGCATCACAGCGGTTTCTGTATCTGGGATACAAAGACTACCGACTACAGTGTGATGAGCAGCTTTTTCAAACGTGACGTGGTGAAGGAATACGCTGATGCCTTTCGTGCTGAGGGTTTGAAAGTGATGCTTTACTATTCCATATTAGACACTCATGCTCGCCTGCGTCGCAATTGCATTACTCCGAAACATATCGAAATGGTAAAAGCACAACTACGTGAACTTTTAACGAATTACGGAGAAATCACTGCTTTGATTATTGACGGCTGGGATGCTCCCTGGTCGCGTATCTCTTACGATGACGTACCTTTTGAGGATATCTATCGCTTGATTAAGTCCATTCAACCCAATTGTTTGGTAATGGACCTAAATGCAGCTAAATATCCGTCTGAAGCTTTATTCTATACTGATATTAAGTCGTATGAACAAGGTGCGGGACAACATATCTCTAAAGAAACGAATTGCTTACCAGCATTGTCATGCCTACCCTTACAAAATAATTGGTTTTGGAAAGAGAGTTTCCCTACTGCAACTTTAAAATCTCCCGAAAAAATGGTAAACGACAATATCATTCCGATGGGAAAGGCCTATTGCAATTTTATTCTGAACGTTGCCCCAAATAAAGATGGGCTGATGGATGATAATGCGTTGAAAGTTCTGAAAGAGATTGGTAGACTTTGGAAGAACAATGGTCAGCGGGCTATACTTCCCAAAGTGGAACAGCCCATTATTTCCTCCAATATAGCTAAATTTAAACCTACAGAAGGTTCGTGGAGCAATGATTGCGATATTATGGACTTCGCGAATGATGATAATTTTGGTACTTGTTGGAATTCGAACTCACGAGTAAAAGAACCTTGGTATTCAGTGATGTTGGGTAGGGAACAACCGTTTAATATGATTGTCATCACGGATCGGAATAATGACAGATTGCAGGAATACCGTTTAGAATACCGAGTGAATGATACATGGGAAACATTGTATGAAGGAAAAGCACCGACCTCTCAAAGAGTGAAGATACATCGTTTCGATACGGTATGGGGGGATGCAGTACGTATAGTTGTACTAAAATCGAATGGAACGCCTTCTATTGCGGAATTTGGGGTTTATTGTGAAAGGGTATGTGATCTTTCTGAGAATTTGTGATGGCAATTGTTTTTAGGGATATGCGGAAAATAGTATAAAATTAGCCAACTAATTCATACTTAAAGTATTGCGAATTAGTTGCCTTTTTGTATCTTTAAGCATTCCCCCAAAAAACGGTTTGACGGCCAAAACGGGGAGCTTTGCAAAAAAACAATCGCATCGTAAGTGTCGACTGGTATTACTTTTGTCTCATTGTCAGGAATAAGGAAAATAAATTAGACTTTACTGTTTAAACAATATCGTTTCAATAGTTATAATTCACTTATGGATTTTTTCTAAAAAACTTCTTTTTATTTTCTAGTTTCTCTAAAATAAAAGCAGAGAAGACAGCTATCTCTAACTATCTTCTCTCTTGCTTTAAAATGTCAATCTCATCACTATCTTCTCCGGTTGTGTTGTGATCTTAACTTTCTCTATCTGATCCGCCCCAAGCATTACAGCCGAATTTTTATAACACCCAATAAATTCTCTCTTCGGCATGAAGAATGGATACCCATACGGAACTCCTCCCCAGTAATCCGGTATCCTGAAACCATTAAAACTATGCCCTGTGATTATGTTAGCATCAATATTATAAATCTGCTTCGGATCATAATTCAGCCAGTCTATCTCACCAGGCCTGTACTTACGGAGAAATGTCAGCTCCAATGTTTTCCCCGATACTTCTCTAAGCTTAATATTGACTCCACCAGCATTAAAAATCTTATCCAGATCCGCCTGAACTGCATTTTCGACCTCATTGACTTCCAGTGTACCCAAATCATACACCTTTCCCATTATAAATACTTTCTTCTTCATACTTCTAATTCTCTTTCAATTAATATTTTAACTTTCCCCGTTCCCTCGGTCTGTATATAGATTACACTTGATACTCCCAAAGCGTTCAGAGCATCATGATACCAATCCCCAATCCAGCGGACCGGTACAAACAGGTTCTTGTCTTCATCCGAATACAACTTATTATCCCTTCTTGCCTCTTCTATGATATCCTCCTCCTCTACATTCAATATGTCGGCTGCAATAAGAATGGAGATGTATCTGGGATCATCTGCTTGTGGTATCTCTTCTGAATAGGTATAAAGCAAATACAATGCGTCTTCAAAACTGCTGACCTTGTGTCTGCTCAAGTTACTGGTTTGTATTCTTGTATCGAGCATTAATTCTACAACGGAATACGGAAAGTACTCCTCATTGCCCGTATAGTATTTCTTCAGTTCATTCTCATCGGTGAAACTTAGGATAGCGAGGTCCCGTAACGGCATCTGCGTTAATTTAGGCAGTACCGTTTTTCCGTCCCGGCTTATATAATTCTCGCTGTCTATGTCTTTCACACGGTTATAATCACTCTCTTCTATCGTACCTTTATAAATTATCTTTTTCATGATCGTTTGGTTTAGTTTTTTGTGATTTAATAATTAAGGTTGTGTTATAATTCTCTTTCAGATATTTTTGGAGTTGGGAATATCTGTCTACCCTGCATCTGTTTCTTGGGCATAGAACAAATATCTCTTTAAGACTTATTTCTAATGTTAAGTTATAGTCTGTACTATCCTTTTCATTCAATAAAGAAGCCAGTTGAGGAAAATATTCTCCTAAAGCCTTTATGTCATCGGAGAATTTATTCGTTTGCTCTTTCGAATCGGAGTATGATTCTACCGGAGTTTTTGATATGTCACTACAATCCTTGTTGAGCGAATACCAGAGTTGGGATGTGTCTGTCATAACTTTAAGTATTTAATTCATAGTTAGGGATTTCAAGGCTTCGTAGCGGAGTTTCGGCATTTTTTGGGGAAGGGGAAATAAAAAACGGAACACTTTCTCAAATGCTCCGTTTTCTAACATCCATTTAAACTCTATTTATCATGTGTAGTTCTCAGAAAGTTTAGATTACTGGTGTTAAGACTTGAAATTACGTCTGGAAATATAATTGTAAAGTAAATATAACCATTTCCATAAAAGCCATCCAATGCCCAAAATGAGAGTTATACCTAAAATAATAGAGAGTATCATTTTAAAAAGACCGGCATACGTGTCTATCCACCAGTTGCTGAAAGCATTCCAGGATATAAGATATTCCGGTTTAAAATCATGAAATATTGTTTTAAACGCAATAATGCATGCAATAATAATCATGCCATATTTAATTATTTTATAAATCGTTTTTTTTCTGACCATTGTTCCCTTTTTGTTTATGGTTTATGAATATCTTAAGAATACGTATCTAATTCTTTTTTTTCATCTCTTCCCAGAGTTTTTCATAAACAGAAATGAATATGGTATGCAAAACCGGCAAAGTTCTTATTCCACCACAGCGTTTACAAGGCTGAGGACAAGAATAGATGGTAGCATGATACTCAATGTTCTTTCCAATGAAAATTTTGCCACATTCGGTACATCTGAAAATACTTTTTCCTTTAAGCATGATTGATATAGATTGTAATTTGTCTTTTCATAACAATACTCTGTAATTATCGTATTATTTCTCTCCTTTTTCATGGGGTGAGATCTTTTCCGGTCTATATATTTTGTTTTTCAGTCTGCATCTTACGTCGCATATAGATTATTAGTACTACTCCCGGAATCGTTACCCTATATGCTGCTCCCGTCAGGTCTTTTAACAACCATGCTCCCATAATGATATTTATGGCAGGAACAAGTATCCCTCCGATTCTGCTTACCAATCCCAATCCCACTGCTATATCTAGTGCCACTCTGGGCACCAGCACGCTTGTTAACAATGTCAGAATCTGTGAAACGAATGCGGGGGACATGCAAGCCATCAGGACTGCGTTTTTCATAGCATCCTTGCTTTGATATGTATTGGCATCCAATTGCAAATCCTTGACTAATTCCTGCAATTGTTCATCGTCCATTTCTTCTAGTACATCATCCATTAACTTCTGAATCAGATACATCTCAATTCGTTCCGTAGATGAGTTTTTGTTATAATTGACTTTCTTCTTATCGCAAACATCCATCAGGATTTCACGATATGGCACTCCATATCCCCGAAAGAAGTTAGCAAAACTATCCCCGCCATAGAGTTGAAATTCATGTGCAATCTCTGTCCATGCTTTCTGTAATTGGCTAGGGTATGACTCTTTATATAGGCGTGTTCTGGATAATGTTTCCGAATATCTCGGATTATTATCCTTGTCATATACCAGTAAATCAGCCAGTACTTTTAAATCTTCATTGGAGCATTCTTCTAAGAATTCCAAATCTTTGTCCTTCAAAAATTTCTTTCCAAACATAATTGAATTATTTTATGGTGTTAATAAATATTTGATTCATATCCTCTTCTGACATATCTATCCGATCAAGTTCATGCATAAGTTGCTTTTCGGTTGGCATAACAATCTGTTCTCTTTTATTGATGACATATAGGAAGCAACCTTTTAATCGTGTATATACATAGGCTTTTTGTATTTTATCTGTTTCCCTGACCTTGATATGTGTGATAAAGTCCTCGTTAATAATATCCCGCTTTTGAATCTCTTCCATACAGGCATCAAATTCATCTTCGTTAATTATCATGTAGTCATTACATAAGTCCTGTATGGCTTCTTGTATGATATTGTATTCTTTCCTTTCCTTATCGGTTTTAAGTAATCGGAAAACAATATCACTGGCAGCAAGGGAGGACAAGATTCCTGTGAGAGCAGGGATAATCATCTTCATGGGTACAGGCAGCGGAAATCTGGATGCTACACTGAATCCTGCTGTAAATGCGGCAAATCCGACCATCGATTTGGTGATGGAGGCTGTCAACTCTTTCCATGACATTCTGTTATCCATGAATTTAATGAAATCAGGCACAGTATTGATCAATATAAGTGTGGTATTCACTATGACATTTGTTCTGAAAAATTTTATTACTACATTCTTGGCGGCAGCTCCTGTTACATGTTTCTCACAAATTACCGCTGCAAACTTATGGATCGTGTCCTTCCCTAAAGCATAGTTGTATACCGAATTAACAGCTGATTTTGACGCTTGGGTGGATGTTGTTAATAATCCTCGTCCCATAGCTGTTTTAAAGAACTGACGTACTAACACACTACTAATAAAAACAGAACCTCCGGTTTTAATGCTTTCTACAAAAGAAATCTTTAAAGCGTCCCCTGTATCTATCTTCTTGTATTTAAGTATTGCAAAGTTGATAATGAAAGAAATGCCTAATGATGATGCGGTAGATACCACTGATTGTTTGGCATCAAACAGCAATGAATCTATATTGCCTGCTTTGGCTATATTTCTTGCCTGTTTAAATGTTACACATCCTGCTTTTACTAATGTTTGGGCTTCCTTGGGATCGGTGACTCCGGCAACTTTCCCTTCTTTAATCTTTTCTCTCATCAGGTTTACTGCTTGCTCATACTGATCTTTGGGAACTTCTAAGAGCATCGGTTTACCGTCTGACTTTTGATAATAGCGGTACATTCCGGTCTCCACATCAAATGCAGAATTTATGGTTTTAACAGGCGTATCATAATATTTAGTTTGGATATATATTCCATCCACGATTCGGTCCGCACCATTCTTTTCGTTGTTCCGTCCTATGTCTTCTACCTGTTTACACTGCCAACGATCGTGAAGTGAATTGGCATCTTCAGCCATGAATCCTAATCCTCCTTTTGTATGAGCTTTCATGAGCTGGGTCTCAAATTCTATATTCTGCGTGATTTTGATAGCTCCGACAGGATCTATAATATGGCTATCGATAGGGGTAGCTGATTCTTTGGGGTCTTTCATGGGGCTTCATTCTCCTATACGCTTATAAGTCCTCTAATTCTGCTGTTAGTTTGATTAAACATTGGTATACAAGAAAAGCGTGAGGACTTGTTCTGCTATTCATCAAGATCTGGTGTCTGGAATACCTACTTAGAAATGAATATGAAGAAACAATACTCACGCCATGATGTTATGTATAGATACAACATTGGCTGTATCAGGTACATATACAAAACAGAATGAGCGTTACATTGTCCTCATCCTTCTAAGTACCAAAATTGTCCAGACTTTGATCTTAGGATAAAGCAAAAAACGCTTTCTATATCTCTGACCATTTCTCCGGTCAGCCTTTGCAAATATACGTATTTTTGTTCAATGTAACGCTCTTATATGAGTATTCTTTCTTCATACATAAGAGAATTGGAGTTTTCTAGGCGTAAAGATACAGGTAAAATGGCATTAAAACAGAGAAAACGATTTCTTATTTTTTATACATTCTCTTTCTGCCTGATATTGGGTACGACTTTAATTGGGAAGAAAAAAATAAAGAGTACCTTCCACCATAGTGTTTCCTTTGCTTCTTGATATGTGGTAATTCAAGTAGTAGGATACTTTTGGTTTCAGGTACTCTTCATATGTGAGTATTATTTCTTCTTTGATAAGGTTATGGGGCGATTGGGAACGGCTTATATTTATTCCCTCGTATTTATCTCATCCAGCAATAAGCATTTGCCTTAACCTCAACCTTTGTGAATTTCTCCAGTTCCGCCTTCAACATCTTCACTTCATTCGCAGTCGGTTCGGGGAGGGTGATATCATACCGTGAGTTACGACCGATATTCACCTGCTGTGGCGAACACATACCGACCAGTTCCACCAATTCTGCCAGGTCAAATTGCATCAGGGGCTCACAGGTTACATAGGTTGGGATTCCATAGTTGGCAATCTCTCGCATAGCAACCGCACGTTCCCGGGGCAGGGGAGCGTTCCTCATTATATCCGGATAAAAACGGTTCGTCTCAATGGTAGTACAAAGGACGGACTGTCTCATGACCGGATGATCCAGATATTCCAAAAAACGGGCGGGATTCTTGGATTGGAAGAGATACCTGTTATCAAAACCGTCACAATAGTCCAGTACCTGCTCAATCCACTCCGACGGGACATTAGCCGCCCATTCATCCGTACTGCTGCCTACAAAGATAAAGTTGCCTTCACCCAGGTTCACTTTCAATTCCTTCAGCTCCAGACGCAAGGGAGGCAGGAGAAGTTTACGTCTCATAAAACAATACGCACAGGAGTGTTCACATTCGCCTTTCATCGGGTTATATGTATGTGAAACGAAAGCATACATGTTCCCGGTACTTTTATTCAGTGCCATAATTCTTTTTTTAAAGTTAATTAAATTTTTTCATTTTCTATTTCTGTACCGCATACGTTCACACCCGAATATATTGTTGGCGTAAGCGTACCCGATTATTTCCGTTATATCAAAATCGGGAATAAGTTCCTCTATGAATGCCTTTGCCTTACCTGGCTCAACCCCGGCCTTGCATAAGATACCCGCATAAGCCATGGCTGTATTATTCCTGCCGTTACTCAGCGAGTTCCCGTTCCATGTTTTTCTCAATATCCGGATAATGCTGTCATCAGATATCACCTGCCTGTTCAATCGGTTCAGGAAACCTTCCACCCAGGATTCATCCCGTACCAGAACTGGTTCTCCTTGCACATCCCTGATAACTGTTTCTGTCATCGTATTGGGTATGACAGGTTCCGGTGTTCCCGGTACAAAGTGAAAGGGAACAGGATTTGGATTTTTCCATAAGTCCGGATCATAGGAGAGATAATTCCCTCTGGCCAGGTCGGTGGTGCTAGTGTCTATCCAGGGACAATCAAACAGCTTTAGTAATTGCCCGTACAGGTCATAGTGATAAAGCGGTTCACAGTTATCATGCAGGATGATCGCTTTATACCCCGTTCCGCCCGGAGTGACAAAACAGGCATAGACACATGGAAATCCCTGCAGCCACCCTGCAAATCTGTCCATTTCATCCACCCCGATATGGTCAAAATCGAGTGCTGTATAGGAAGAATAGACTGTGCACTCATTCTTATGTCTGGATTTGAAGGTTCCATTCCAGGTGGCTACGGGGAGAAGGGCTTTCTTCTTATTTTTCTCATCTTGGGTTCCAGCACTCCTGACGGCTTCCACTTTAGGTTTCAGATGATAGTAGGTGTCATCCCGGATAATTTCCAAAAGTTTGTCCACGTCATATTCCTGCGGTTGGTTTACATCGGTGATTCTGGGAAACAGGGAGACTTTCTTCCGTGTATGTGAGATAATCCTGAACATTGCCGTCACTGTCCTTTTGGTCCTAATGGTCTTCTCTTCACAAGTCAGATAACCGGTAATATCGGATGCGCTCGGTTTACCTTGTATACCCAGTTCATGATAGATTCCCCGAAGGATTTCCTTTACTTCCGATTTGGTATATTCACCGCCTACTTTCAAGACATTCATCAGTCGACCGGCGATTTCATTCCTGGGTAATAACTTCATGGGAACCAGGGCAAGGGCTTGTCTTATATAATCCTCCCGCCAGTATGAGCTCTCAAAGCCCTCCCTTCCCAGAGCATCATAGTAATCCTTGTATTTCCTTTCGATAAAGTTGCATTCTTCCAGAAGCAGCGGGGCATTTTCATGCAGGTCACAATACATCCTGGCCTTTCTGTCGAACCGGTTGTCCATGTTCCATTCGGTGAAGATCCTTTGTATCTCCGGATTATTGCTGTCGGTAGCCTTTGTTACATTCATCCCGGCCTTCAATGCACGGTACATGGAGAAGTCATTGTTGTAGATTCGGTCGGATACTTCCCAGGCCCTCCTGTCTGCTATCTCCAGAATTTCATTCTTGACGACACCTACTCTGCCATTACTATCTCTGACAATGCAGCAATAATGCTTCTTGTGACCTTCCGTTCTTATGTTATCCTCCATCAGCCGCAATTGTTCGTCTTTGTTGGGTACGGCATTGTAGTTCTCTATCTGACGCAGAGTTCCCTCATTCTTCTCCTGGACGGAATTCTCCAGTTCATCCCTTGTCGCTTTGGCTTCTTTGGTGTTGAAATAAAGTGTGGCTGAATTCCGGAAAGGGTTTTCCTCAAGTCTCTGGCGTCCTATTATTTGTTGCAGGTCCACCGATACATCCACTGCCATGCAACTGACTTGTGGATTGGCGAAGATATATGAATAGGCGTTGGTCGAATAGAAATCGGCACCTATATATACAGTTGAGGTACAGAAAGTGAACATTTTATGTGGTTCTCCTCTTTGTGGGATATCACCGATTTTGAATTTCATACCCGTTTCTCTGGAAAGATTATCCAGTTTCCGAAGATTCTCAGTCTTGGCTGAACAGATAATGGCAGTTTCTTCCGGTGTGAGCCCGTTCTTTTTGATAATCTTCTTGATTTCAGAAACGCTGTTGATATAAAACACGGCCTCCCTGGCGGTAAAACCTTCTCCATTCACAACGGTTGACTTGCCGTTGCCTTCCCGGTATTTCCCGATCAGGTCAGAACACAGTTCCAGGACGGGTTTCTTAGATTTCACAACTTCGACATTGGGAGTCTGTGTCATATCCTCCGGCCAGAGAAGCTCATAAATGGTCATATTCCTGAACTGTTCCGTCATGTCCAGATATGATTCCAGATAGGGCGTAGCCGACAAATAGATGACAGTGGAGAACTTCCGGAGTATCTGGCATAGCTCATATTCCGTAGTGGCCTTGTACTGGCAATCGTAAAATATGGCCTGGAACTCGTCTATCACTACCACCCATTCGGATATATCCTCCCCCGAACTACCCAGGACTTCCATGATTTTCCTGAATGAATCGTAGGTGGTCAGTATCTTGTTCCCTCCGGCCCCGATATATCCGGTCAGGTTTTCATTGAAAGCAAGCATGTCGGTCGGGGAAATAAGTCTGCTTTCAAAATACCTCTTCTTATCCCCCTGATACCGGTACAGGTGCAGGTTGTCGGAGAGATGCTGGGAATACTTGTTATAGAGCAGATGTTTTCTGGGGCTGGCTAATATGACTTTCCTGTCTGATCTTAGATAAGCTTCAGTAGCTCCGCATCCGCATATACGTTTGTTTAGAATGTAATGTTGTCCTTCAGGCAGCAGGGTATTCCATAAGTCGTGCCACCCCGAAAGGTATCTGATCCCCTCAGGGACATTTAATGTAATTTTATGCATGTTGTTGTTTTAAGATTAGTGGGGTAAGTCGGAGACAGAGGGTATACGATAGTAGAGAGTATGTAATACATAACCGTCAGGACAGTCTAGATGTTATAAAATATACTACAAAACACACTCTTCTTTATACATTTTACCTATTTTTGCACACTTTTTTATAACACTTTGTCTCCCTCCGGGGAGTTATGTATATCACTACACTACGTTCCTTTACTCTTCGCCTCCAGCTAACTCCGGTTATACAAAAATTATGGTTCATCTATCGTTTTATCCGAACCACCCTTAGTCTTTTGTGAGTGTATATTCAGGGTTACTCCGAAAGTACGCAACAGGTATTTCCTTAATCCCAGGTAGGCTTCGACCTTTGGATAATCCCTTTCACATATGCCCCTGAACTCCTTGAGGGACACATTAATGACCAAGCCCTCATGTAGATCATATTTCTCCTGTAACCTTTTGATATCCTCCCTGTATCTTTTAGGGATTCTCTGTGGAACTGTTTTTTCGATGACATCAGGACAATCCCTTACCTGACGGTCCAGTATAGAACTATCGTTCTTATCTGACAATATTATATTTTTTGTTTTCATACATATATCAAGCTTTCGAGGGATTTGAACGGCAAAACAGACATTTTTGAAGGAAAGGGGAAAGATCAGGCATAGACGAATTAAAGAAGAGTGAATGTACATTATCCCTGTCGCCCCATCAAGAAGCTGTCCCAGTAGCGCGTCCCACTTGGGAGCGTCCCAGTAGATGTGCATAGACAAACATCGCTGGGGATAATAGGGATGTGGTGAAGTCTTTTTTTTTCTCTTGTTACTTTTGGCTGACAGCGTAGCGGTCTCTCTTTAGGTTTCACCTCTCCTATGAAGAAAAATAAAAATGTATAAATACTTTCCTTATTGAGTACCAATTAGTAGTATAACAGTGTCCCTGTATTGAAACTTTAATGCTATAAACGACAAAACCCCTATCGCAATTGAAGTGACAGGGGCATTACATTTTTTTCATTAAGGAGAAATAAAGCCTAAAAGAGTGTATTTTATTTATTAAATGATTAAAGTATTTCTAATAAATTCTGTTACTGAAATAGCTGTGAGGACAACCATGCTTTCGTATTGAGGTTGATTCTCTTCTTTGTATTTCAAATCACAGATTGTTTGTTTTTGGTGGATGATACCGAGGCTGATTCTCTAGATCTCATACAGTGCAGTATCAATATCAGATTAGTACTTATTCCGAGGATGTCATGAATGGCATTAGACTGTGTTTTTTGTACTATTGATAGTGACAAAAATAGCAATTTATTTCTAATATTGTTCTTCTGGGGTGCATTATTTTATCTGTGGTGGGGATATTTTATATTTGATAGTTAGTGATGGGGGATTCTTCTGATTCTGTTTTTGATAGAAGCTTGTTATAAGTCGCATTTTTAGGCTGTTATTTCTTTGCAGATACCTGGGGAATAATTACTTTTGCTCTCGGTTTAGTATCAGTGTGAATCTTCCGTCGTAGCTACTCTTTGTGAAAAGAGTTACGACTTGTTATAGTTTTTTTAAGCGGTGTGAGTTAATACTTTCATCGCTTTGTTTGTTGTTTACGGTGTATTATGCTTTAATGATATAACAATCGTCCCGTCCCACTTGGTATTGTTCTTGACGGGTAATTGAAGAAGAATTATGTTTACGACAGTTTTTCTGTAAATCATACCACTGTTATCCAATACAAATGTTTTGTTTATTAATTGTGCATTTTTCATTTGAATGATGATACGCATTCACGATTATCACAAGGTGCTGATAAGATTTTATTTGGGTGATTATAATAACCTTTAGTTTTTTGATTTTGGGGTCACAATATTTTTAAGTCTGAGAAGTTTTGTATTTTTGTTTGGTTTATGTACACTGTTGTATCATTTTAATTGTTGTATATTGCAATAATACATCTTTGTGAGAAGGTGATCATTGCACACTAGTATTTTTTATGTTAAAGCGATGTGAGCTCCCCTAAAGAACTTTCATCGCTTTGTTTTATTTTGAAAAGTCGTATTGCCCTTCACAAGTTTCATGGCTTAGTAACACGAAATAATACTCAACTATAAAGAAAATCAATTAGCACTGTTCGTCCCTGTCCTTAATGTAAGCACATCCGTAAATTCTATTTTTACCATATTTCCAGATGTAATATAATGCATGTACCTTTCCTTCGTTCTGGATGATAAAATCATATAGTTGCCTGCTTTCCTCATTCTTTACACAAGCTATAATTTTTCCATTGTCTTTCCTCTTTATTATAATAGCATTGTCATATTGGTTATTTCCTTCTGCTATTGCATACCCGTGATGTATTCCATAATCAGCCTGCTTCAGGCATTTGTATTGCATCCCGGTAAGTTTGTAGCATCTGTATTTTTCATATTTAAGTAGCTTGACACATTCTTTGCTGAATGTTTTATTAGTCCTGTGTAGTCCGCAGGTGTTCTTGAGTTTCCTGTTTTCTTTTCGTATAATCCATATGACAGCTACAATGGTAATGCCGAAAAGTAAAATGGTTTCCATGAGAGTATTGTGATTTAAGATATTCTGTAACAAAAATATTCAATATTTTAATTATTTGCAAATGATTCATACATCAATAGATTTATTCCATTGGATTTTTGAGTAGGATAAAGTTTATGTTGTTTCTTAAATTCAGGAAGAAGTTGTATTTTTGCTTGTCCTAAAAATAAAGTAGAAAGTGATTCATTTTCTTTCTGTAGCATGCTCTTTGTGAAAAGGGTCTCATGCATTAGATTGTTTACAAGCGGTGTTAGTCGTTGGATTATCATCGCTTTATTTATTTTCTCTTATTTGAATAGTCATTATTTTCAAGAGGAGAGATTGTCTATATGAAAAGGAAGAATAATATAGTGGAGAAATTTGCAGATTGATTTGTTTGATAATCTCTTTGTGGTTATCTATTGCATAAAATTAATGCTTTCTGTAAATAATGATTTTTTAGGTAAACCAACGAACTTTGTTTTTTGTTTATTTTAGAAATAAGAAGTTTTCCTATTGTTTTTAGAATCTCTAAATATTGTACCCTTTGTGAAAAGCGTTCCAGTATTTGTCGTGTTTTATTGTGCGATGAGAGTCAGCGGATTCTTGTCGCTTTTTTTCTTTGGTTCAATAAATACTCCATAAAATATTAATGATGTTTTATGGAGCGGTATACTTCAGAATTTGAGATGTATATGTTTTTTTTGTGTTAATAATTTGCGATATATATATTTCCATTATAATTTTGTGAGACGTAAACATGTGAGTTGTGAAACTCAATAAATGGAATAGTTAGTAAAGTCAAAGTTAAGTTTTTGTGTTAAGAAAGGGCTTCTACTTCAACGGAGGGTTATGGGGCTCTTTTGTGTTGATATTTGATTTTCAGGTAATACCAATAATGTTCTGAAAGAGGCTTTTAGGTTATCTGAAAAATTAGAGGTTGATATTCCCTATGAGAAAAACGGCAAGATATAATATTGTTTTTATATGATGCGCTGAATAAAATAGCCACAGTTTTTATTCAAATGTAGACTTTCTCTATGAAAGAAACGTTTTATTTTGAAGTTCTATTTATATGTATTCCTTTTTTTAATTCATTATGCTTTAAGAAGACAGCATTCAAAGTAAACAGCCTAGGTTTTATCATCGAGTAAGCTGGAGGCAAATAGTCTGTGAACGAAGTGAGTGGTAATATACATAACTCCT
>CEAF01015855.1_pt1 | contig 18965 bp, 17 predicted proteins | sample 557431 | NCBI WGS metagenome assembly CEAF01 (sample SAMEA3182068, study PRJEB8094) | gut metagenome | biome: human; feature: gut; material: Stool; isolation source: human stools | place: Canada | collected 2013-11-18 | reverse complement strand
GACGCCTTCAAGCTGTACGACACCTTCGGCTTCCCCATCGACCTGACGGCCGAGATGGCCGCCGAGGAGGGCATGACTGTGGACGAGGACGCCTTCCAGTCCCTGATGACCCAGCAGAAGGAGCGTGCCCGCGAAGCCCGCAAGGCGCTGGGCGATCTGGGCTGGGCCGGCGTGGAGTTCGGCAAGGACATGCCGGCCACGGAGTTCGTGGGCTATGACCGCGACACGGTGAACGGCGCGAAGGTGCTGGGCATCGTGGCCGAGGGCGAGCTGGTGGACGAGATCGTGTCCGGTATGGAGGCCATCCTGGTGCTGGACAAGACGCCCTTCTACGCCGAAATGGGCGGTCAGGTGGCCGACCACGGCGTGATCACCGGCGACGGCATGGAGTTCGTGGTCAGCGATGTGCAGAAGAACAAGGGCGGCAAGTTCATGCACTACGGCAAGCTGCTCAGCGGCAGCGTGGCCGTGGGCGACAGTGTGACGGCGTCCATCGACACCGACCGCCGCGCCGCTATCCGCCGCGCCCACAGCGCCACCCATCTGCTGGATGCGGCGCTGGTGAAGGTGCTGGGCGACCATGTGCATCAGGCTGGCTCTCTGGTGGAGCCGGATCGCCTGCGCTTCGACTTCACCCACTTCGAGGGCATCACGCCCAAGCAGCTGGACGAGGTGGAGGATATGGTCAACGACGCTATTCTGTCCGGGCTGCTCATTACCACCGAAGAACTGCCCATCGCCGAGGCTAAGGCCCGGGGCGCGGTGGCTACCTTTGGCGAAAAATATGGTCAGACCGTGCGGGTGGTGACCATGGGTGACTTCTCCATGGAGCTGTGCGGCGGCACCCATCTGGACAACACCGCCAAGGCCGGCCCCTTCCGCATCAAGAGCGAGAGCAGTGTGGCTTCCGGTGTGCGCCGCATCGAGGCCACCACCGGAAAGGTCACCATGGAGGACATGCGCCGCAGCCGCGGGCTGCTGAACCGGGCGTCCCAGTTCTTCAAGTCCGCGCCGGAGACGCTGCTGGAGCGTTTGGAGCAGCAGGCCAGCGAGATGAAGGCGCTGCGGCAGGCGCTGGAGAAATTCAAGAGCGAGGCGTCCATGGGCGAGGCCAAGCAGATTCTGGCCTCCGCCAAGACCGTGGACGGGCTGCACGTCATCACCGGCACCCGTCAGGGCCTGGACGCAAACGCCTTGCGGCTGATGGGCGACTTCCTGCGGGACAAGGATCCCCATGTGGTAGGCGTGCTGGCCAGCATCGTGGGCGAGAAGGTCACGTTCCTGGCGGTGTGCGGCAAGGAGGCCGTGGCGCGGGGCGTGAAGGCTGGTGATCTGGTCAGGACCGTGTCCGCCGTGTGCGGGGGAAAGGGCGGCGGCAAGCCGGACAGCGCCATGGGCGGCGGCACCGATCTGCTGAAGGTGGACGACGCGCTGGCGGCCGTGGACGATTTCGTGGCGGAAAAGCTGAAGTAAGAACGCGCAAGACTGCCGGAAAAGTCGTTCCCGTCATTCCGAGGAGTACCCCAAGGGCACTTGCTTCGCGGCGCGAAGCGACGTGGGAATCCGTATTCTTTTAGCTGAAATCTGCAAAATGTAAGAGCTGTGCATTTTGGAGACGGATTGCGAGCCAGTGTTCACACTGGCTCGCAATGACAGACTTGTTCCGGCAGGTTGAACGACCACTATACTATACTATACTATATCCGAAAGGAGATGCGACCATGAAGAACGATTGCCTGTTCTGCGCCATTATTGACGGGGAGATCCCCAGCAAAAAGGTGTATGAGGACGAACAATGCTATGCCTTTTATGATATCGAGCCGCAGGCGCCGGTACACTTTTTGGTGGTGCCCAAGGCACATATCTGCTGCGCCAATGCCATCACGGCGGACAACAGCGGTGTGGTGGCCCACTGCTTCGAGGTCATCGCCAAGATCTGCAGGGAGTTGGGCGTGGAGAGCTACCGAATCGTCAACAACTGCGGCGATCAGGCGGGACAGACCGTGAAGCACCTGCACTTCCATGTGCTGGCGGGGCGGGATATGACCTGGCCTCCGGGCTAAAGGAGAACAGAAAAAGGGTCGGCGGGAGCCGGCCCTTTTTTCTGTGCGGCGGTGCGGGGCGGGACGGGGGCGTTTTACGCCGCTGCGCGGCTACACCTTATCCGCCCCCTGTGGGGGCACCTGTCTCCCTGCGGGTCGGTCGGTTTGCGGATCTGACAGGCCACCGGCCTGTCATTCAACACCGCGAACCCAAGGGGGAAGGCTTAGGGGGGCGTGCCCTTAAGGGGAAGGCTGGGGGAAAATTTTGGGGGTGTTGCCCGTTTGCGGGCAACTTTTTTGCTTTCCGGGGAATGGGGTATAGACGATCTTGATAAGGGGGTACGGATATGAAGTACAGAAAGAACGAGACGGACGCGGTGTGCGGACAGTGCGACCTGTGCGGCGGGGAGCTGCGGCGGGGAGAGCGATACTACCGGATCAGCGGTGAGAACGTGTGCAGGGGCTGCCTGGCGGATTTCGCGGCGCAGATACTGGCGGCGTATGAGGTGGTCGGAGGTGAGGCGGATGCATAAGACGGCGGCACCCTGGGAGGAACTGCGGGAGAAGTACGAGGCGGGCGGATATACCTATATGCAGCTGGCGAAGGAATACGGCGTTTCGGTGCAGAGCGTGGGACGGCACGCGCGGAAGGAGAACTGGGTCAGCGGGTGCCGGAACGAGAGACGGCGCAGGGCGGAGAGCAGGGATTGTCTGCTGGAAATGACGCGGGCGCTGATGCGGGGCGCGAAGCGGGCGGCCGAGGAGGCGGAAAAAGGCGAGGCGTGCACCAAGGAGCTGAAGGAGCTGGCGGGGATATTGCAGACGCTGGCGGGGCTGGAGAAGGAGTTGGGCGGCGGGACCGCGGCGCAGACGGTGCAGGTGCTGCTGGGAGAGGGGGTACGGGAGCTGAGCGAGTAAGCACGGAGAGAAGAGACAAGGGGGAGAGAACATGGAGGATATATACATTGGGACGCCGAACGCAAAGCAGGACGAATTTCTGCGGTGCAAAAAGAAGTACGTCGCTTTCGGCGGGGCACGGGGCGGCGGGAAAAGCTGGGCGGTGCGGTGCAAGGCCAAGCTGCTGGCGCAGCGGTATCCGGGGATACGGATGCTGCTGGTGCGGCGGACCATGCCGGAGATCGAGGCAAACCATTTGGAGACGCTGCGGCTGGAGCTGGCGGGGACGGCCGTATACCGGGCGGAGGAGAGACGGTTCGTGTTCGGGAACGGGAGCGTATTGCAGTTCGGGTACTGCGCCTGCGACCGGGACGCGGATCGCTATCAGGGCGCGGAGTACGACGTGATCTTCTTCGACGAGGCCACGCAGCTGAAGGAGCAGTGGATGCGGAAGCTGGCGGCGTGCGTGCGCGGCGTGAACGGATTTCCCAAGCGCATTTACTACACGTGCAACCCGGGCGGGCCGGGGCATGGGTATATCAAGCGACTGTTTATCGACCGGCGGTATGAGCCGGGGGAGAACGGGGGCGAGTACGCGTTCATACCGGCGCGGGTGACGGACAACGGGGCGCTGCTGGCGCGGCAGCCGGAGTATATACGGCAGCTGGAGGCGCTGCCGCCGAAGCTGCGGGCGGCGTGGCTGGAGGGGCGGTGGGACGTGCTGGCGGGACAGGTGTTCCAGGAGTTCACGGACGACCCGGCGCACTACGCGGACCGGCGGTGGACGCACGTGATCCGGCCCTTTGACATCCCACGGGAGTGGAACGTGTACCGAAGCTACGACTTCGGGTACGCCAAGCCCTTTTCCTGTGGCTGGTGGGCGGTGGACTTCGACGGGTGCGTGTACCGGATATTGGAGCTGTACGGCTGCACGGGAACGCCGGACGAGGGCGTGCTGTGGACGCCGGAGCGGCAGTTCGCGGAGATACGGCGGATGGAGGACGAGCACCCATATCTGCGGGGGCGGACCATACGGGGGGTGGCGGACCCGGCCATCTGGGACGCCAGCCGGGGCGAGAGCATTTATGAGACGGCGCTGAAGCACCGGCTGTTTTTTGAGAAGGGGGACAACCGGCGGATACCGGGGTGGATGCAGCTGCACTACCGGATGAGCTTTGACGGGGAGGGGTACCCCATGCTGTATGTGTTCGAAAACTGCCGGGCGTTCATACGGACGGTACCGGGGCTGTCGTACAGCACTACGGCACCGGAGGATGTGGACACGGGACAGGAGGACCACGCGGCGGATGAGAGCCGGTATTTCTGCATGATGCGGCCCATCGCGCCCCGGGAGAGGACGGAGATACGGCGGGAGCCGTGAGAAACCGGGGGAGGGGCTGCGCCCCTCCCCTGGTCCAAATTCCGCAGACGACGAAAATGCGAAATTTTACACAAAAGGGCTGGACAAATTATGCAGCTGTGCTATAATCTGACTATCCGCAGGAGTACTCCTGCTTTGGCGTTTTAAGCTTGTTAAAACGAAGCACCCTGCGGAAATCTAAAAAACCCGGGGTAAGGAAAATGAAAAAGATATTGGCAACCATTTTGGCGCTGGTGTTGGCGCTGGGACTGTGCAGTGTGAGCTGGGCGGATGCAACACCAATCACAGAGGGCATGACAGAACTCGATACGGGTTCTTATGTGCTGGACAAGGATGTCACCCTGACTGCTGGCGCATTGACCGTGAAATCCGGCGCAACTGTTACTCTGGATTTGGGCACGTTCACATTGACCAATAAGGCTGGCGAGCATACCATCGTGAATAATGGTACCCTGACCATTACCGGCACCGGCACTGTGGATAACATAAGCCACGCCCGCGCGGCACTGGTGAATAAAGAGGGCGCGACAGCTGAGTTAAATGGTGGCAGCTTTACCAGAAGCAAGGAGAATGGCCAGAACAAAGAGGATAGCGGTGGAAATTCCTACTACAACATCCAAAATTTTGGCAAGATGACCATCAATGACGGGGTCCTCGTTAAGCAGGACGGTGGTTTTTCCAGCATGGTAGCAAATGGCTATTATGACGGAACTAACAAGACTAATACGCCGACCCTGATTATCAATGGTGGCAAGTTTATTGGTGGCCTGAATACCATTAAAAATGATGACTGCGGCAAACTTACTATCAATAACGGTGTTTTTGAAAATGTGGAGCAGCACGCTGTGTTCAACGTGAATGAAGCAGAGATCAAGGGTGGTACTTACGCGATGGATGGTAACGACAGTGTCCTGTATAATCGTAAGTACAATGATACGAATGATAAGGGCTTGCTGACTGTTGAAGGCGGCACATTTACCGCGAAAGATGGTGTTCCTACTATCAAGGTATATGATGAGAATAGCAAACCGACCATCACCGGCGGTACCTTCTCCAGCGATGTCAGCACCTATGCTACCGAGGGCACGGCAGTAGCCTCTCTCAAGGGCGTCTACTACGTCGGCGCTGCGAACATCGAGAGCGCGGTAAACAGCATGAACGGCGGCGATACGCTGACCGTGGTCAAGGGCGAAGTGACCATCAATGGCACTAAGTACAGCAAGGAAAGCAATGTGACCTACACCAAGCCCACCTCCTATTACTACTATTCCCCCAGCACCACCACCCCCGATACCACCACCAAGGGTTCTCCCAAGACCTTTGACGCGGGTGTGGGTATCTACGCGGTGACGGCAGTGCTGTCCGTGACCGGCATGGCGTGGACCGCTAAAAAGCGTCACTAAGAGCAAATAAAAAAGAAAGCCCGTAAGGGCTTTCTTTTTTTGCGCTTTTTTGGTGGGAAGGCTGGGGCAAAAAATTTGGGGGTGTTGCACGTTTGCGGGCAACTTTCGGGCTGGGCGGGGGCATGGACAGAACATGAAAGGGAGGTGCTCGGATGGAGCAGGAGACAAGGACCGCGCGGGACGCCGGTGCTCCGGTGAAGATCGGGGCGGAGGCGGTACGGGCCGCGGCGGAGGTGCTGCGGCGCTATCGCGCGGGCAAGCAAAATCTGGACAGGCGCATCATCGACAACGAGCAGTTCTGGAAGCTGCGGCACTGGGAGCAGATGGAGAAGGCGGGCGAGGGCGGCAATCCGGAGGACGTGCGGCCAGCCAGCGGCTGGCTGGTGAACTGCATCCTCAGCAAGCACGCGGACGCCATGGACTGCTATCCGGAGCCGACGGTGCTGCCCCGGGAGCCGGGAGACCGGCAGGAGGCAGAGACGCTGAGCCGTATCCTGCCGGTGCTGCTGAAAAACGACCGGTTCAGGCGGACGTATTCCAAGGCGTGGTGGGACAAGCTGAAGTCCGGGTGCGCCGTGTACGGCGTGTTCTGGGACAACGAAAAGCTGCACGGGCTGGGCGACGTGAGCATTCGCAGCATGGACGTGCTGAACCTGTTTTGGGAGCCGGGGGTCACGGACATACAGGAGTCGGAGCACTTTTTCTGCACGGAGCTGGTGCCCAACAACCATCTGGTGCGGAGGTGGCCGGAGCTGGAGGGGAAGCTGGGGCGCGGCGGCGCGCAGGTGAGCCGGTATCTGTTCGACGACAAGGTGGACACGTCGGAGCAGTCGCTGGTGGTGGACTGGTACTACCACACGGAGCGTGAGGGGCGGCAGGTGCTGCAGTACTGCAAGTTCGTGGGGGAGAATGTGCTGTATGCCACGGAGAACGACCCGGAGATGGCGGCGCGGGGCTGGTACGACCACGGGAAGTACCCGTTCGTGTTCGATACGCTGTTTCCCGAGGAGGGGACGCCCTGCGGGTATGGGTATGTGGATCTGTGCAAGTCGGCGCAGAAGCAGATCGACCTGATGAACCAGGCTATTCTGAAAAACACGCTGGCGGCGGCGACGCCGCGGTTTTTCATCCGGGCGGACGGCGCGGTGAACGAGAACGAGTATGCCGACTGGACGAGGCCCTTCGTGCACACCAACGGGAACCTGGGCGCGGACTCCATCGCACCGATCCGGGTGCCGGCGCTGGACAGCGTGTATGTGGCGGTGCTGCAGAACAAGATCGCGGAGATGAAGGAGACGGCGGGCAACCGGGACGTGATGAGCGGCGGCACTGCCGGCGGCGTGACGGCGGCCACGGCTATTGCGGCTTTGCAGGAGGCGGGCGGCAAGCTGTCGCGGAACATGATCGACGACGGGTATGAGGCGTTTTCACAGGTGGTGACGCTGTGCATCGAGCTGATCCGGCAGTTTTACGACGTGCCGCGGCAGTTCCGGCTGCTGGGCCGGGACGGCGGGGCGTTCGTCGCCTACGGCAACGGGGGACTGCGGCCCAGGGCGCTGCTGACCGGGGGCTATCGCGTGCCGGAGTTCGATCTGGAGGTGATGGCACAGGACGAGACGCCGTACCAGACCATGGAGTACAACCAGTTGGCCCTGCAGCTGTTCCAGATGGGGTTCTTCCGCAGCGATATGGCGGAGCAGGCGCTGCGGTGCCTGGAGCTGATGCAGTTCCGCAGCAAGGACACGCTGGCAGAGGTCATCCGGCAGGGACAGAAGGAGACGGACCAGAAGGCGTGGCTGACGGAGGCGCTGCGGCGGGCGGTGACGCTGCTGGACAAGAGCCAGGGGACCCATCTGGCGGAGGCGCTGGAACGGGAACTGGAAAAACGGGAGAGCAGCGGCGGAAAGGCGGCGGTGCACCGGAGCAGCGACGCGGTGACGCGGCAGCGGCAGGCCACGCGGCAGGCGGTACGGCCCAGATGATACGGGCCAGCTGCGGCGGCGCGCACCTTACGGTGCGGGGCCACGCCGGGTACGGGGAGTATGGGAAGGACATCGTATGCGCGGCGGCGTCCGCGCTGGTGTACGCGCTGGCGGGGAGATTGCGGGAGACAGGGCGGCTGGAACGGTTCCAAAGCGCGCCGGGATACGCGGAGATCGCGGGGACAGGGGACTGTGCCCGGGAGTTCGCGTTGGTGCGGTGCGGGCTGGCGCTGCTGGCGCGGCAATACCCCGGCAGGGTGGAGATCGGGTCGTGACCTACCACGGGGAGGAGAGTTCGGATGGACGAGCTGGAAAAGACGGCGCAGGAGACTGCGGAGGAGACGGGCGGAATGGCTCCCGACGCCGGGGAGCAGCAGGTACCTGACGGGGAACAGGGGGTACCCGGCGGGGAAGAGGACTTCGAGACGCTGATACGCGGCCGGTACAAGGGGGAATTCGACGCACGGGTGCGGCGGATACTGGACGGACGGCTGCGGGGACTGCGGCAGGAGAACGAGAGGCTGCGGCAGATGGCGGCCGCGGCGGAGACGGCGCGGCAGCGGGAGCAGGAGGCGCAGCTGCGGGCCGCGATGGAATTCGCGGTGATCCGGGCGCGGCAGCAGATGGCCCAGGCCATCGCCAGCGGCGGAAGCCGCGTGGCGGAGAACGGCGGACGGCGCAGGAGCGTCAGCCGCTGGGATCCCAAGGGTCTCAGCGGGGCGGAGCTGGCGGCGATACGGAAGAGAGTACAGGATGGAGAGAAGATCAGATTTTAGAAAGGGAGAGAAAACATGGAGATGAATTTGCAGATGTTTGCGGAGAACACCCAGACCACGGCAGGCCTGAGCGCGGAGATGAAGACCTACTACGGCATGGAGCTGCTGGAGAACGCCAAACCGCAGCTGGTGCACAACCAGTTCGCGGCCACGAAGGGCCTGCCTGCCGGCGGCGGCAAGACCGTGGAGTGGCGTAAGTTCGGCGCCTTTGACAAGGCGCTGAAGCCCCTGACCGAGGGCGTGACGCCCGACGGCAGCGGTATCTCCGTCAGCTACATCACCAAGGAGCTGGCGCAGTACGGCGACTACACCACCGTGTCGGATATGCTGGACCTGACGGCCATCGACGACGTGGTGCTGGAGATCACTGACCGCCACGGCAGCAATATGGGCCTGACGCTGGACACGGTGACCCGAAACGAGATCCAGCAGGGCAAGCAGGTGATCTACGCGCCCAAGATCGGCAGCGACGGCACCAAGACCGACGTGACCAGCCGCATGACGCTGGACAAGGACTGCCGCATGACCAGCGAGCTGGTGGCCAAGGCGGCGACCCAGCTGAAGAAGATGAACGCGCCCACCTTTGACGGCAAGTATGTGTGCATCATCCACCCCAGCGTGGCCTTTGACCTGCGCCAGGACGAGGCGTGGATCGCCGCCCACCAGTATGCCGGGGCTACGGAGCTGTTCTCCGGCGAGATCGGTGAGCTGCATGGCGTGCGCTTCGTGGAGACCACGGAGGCGAAGATCTATCGCGGTGAGGACCTGGCCGCCGACAGCCGCACGCTGAAGGTGAACGGCAACGTTATGGCCAGCACCGACGTGACCTTCAACGGCGGCACCGTGGCCGCCGGCGCGCTGGCGGGCCGCTATGTGGTGCTGGGCGGCACCCGCTGCCGGGTGGTGAGCAACACCGACGCGAAGCTGGTGCTGGACAAGACCGTCACCGTGGGCGACAAGGAGGTCATCTACCCCGGTGAGGGCGGCAAGCAGGGCTGCGCCGTGTACGGCTGCCTGTTCCTGGGCAAGGGCGCCTATGGCGTGGTGGACCTGAGCGAGGGCACGGAGGTCATCGTGAAGCCCCGCGGCAGCTCCGGCACCGCCGACCCCCTGGACCAGCGCTCCAGCGTGGGCTGGAAGGGCGTACACGCCGCGGCTATCCTGTACGACGAGTACATGGTGCGCGTGGAGTGCGGCAGCAGCTATTCGGACGAGGATAAGGCGAACTGACGGAGCGTGGAGCAGGGGCGGACGGGTCGTCCGCCCCTGCGGGAAATGCCGCTTGCAGCGCGGCCACGCCGCGCTGACGGGACGTCGGGGCCGCCGCCCCCTGCGGAACGCGGGCGGACGGCGGGGCGAGGTCTTACATGAGGAAAGGAGAAGGGCGAGATGAAGGAGAAAATGACAACGGTGCTGCTGCCCAGAGGCAGAAAGCAGGAGGAGAATTTTGTCATCGTGTCCGTCAACGGACGCAGCTGGAAGATCATGCGCGGCGTGGAGGTGCGTGTGCCGGTGTGCGTGGCGGAGGTGCTGGAAAACGCCGCCATGATGGCGGAGGCGGCCCGGCGCTATGTGGACGAGAGAGCATCCTGAGGTGACGGCCATGGCAAGGACGACGGCAAAACAGGTGCTGGACCGGGTGGACGCGCTGCTGCCCAATGGGTATGCGCGCGCGGAGAAGCTGCGGTGGCTGGCCCAGGCGGAGGGCTTTGTGCGGCGGGAGCTGTGCCGGGAGACGGGGGAACTGCCGGTGCTGACCGAGGAGACGGAGCTGACGGCGGCGCCGCCCTTTGACGAGCTGTACCGGCACTATGTGGAGGCGCAGGTGCACTATGCCAACGGGGAGACGGCGCGGTACAACAGCGCGGCGGGCCTGTGGAACAACGCGTTTCTGACTTATCGGGACTACCGGGCCAGGACGGCGGTGCCGGAGGGCGGCGCGTCGGTGCTGCGGCTGTGCTGAAAGGGGGCGGCGGAGATGTATTTTCCCAAGCTGAAGGCGGCGGCGCAGCAGCGGGCAGGCGTAGAGCAGTTCGGGGGACTGGATCGCCGTCCGGGCAGCGGCGCGGGGAGCCTGGAGCAGATGGAGAACCTGTGGAGCAGCGGGTATCCGGCGCTGGAGACGCGGCCCCTGCGGCGGACAGTGACGCAGCTGGCGAAGCCCAACGGCATGACGGAGAAGGACGGATTGTTCTGGGTGGACGGCACGGCGCTGTATGTGAACGGCGCGAAAACGGGGTTGGTGCTGACGGACAGCCGGAAGCAGCTGGTGAGCATGGGGGCGTATCTGCTGATCTTTCCGGACAAGAAGTACATCAATACCCAGGATCTGACGGACTTCGGAAGCATGGAGAATGTGCGGGCCACCACGGGAGAGGTGACGTTCACCCTGTGCGACGGGACGGGGGAGAGTCTGGGCAACTACGCGGCGGGCACGGAGGCGCCCCAGGAGCCCCGGACAGGGGATCTGTGGCTGGACACGGAGCGGTCGGAGAGCGTGATGCGGCGGTATGACGGCAGCACATGGACGGCGTTGACGGAGGTGTACACAAAGATCGCCGCTGTGGGCGTGGGACTGGGCTTCCGCGCCGGGGACGGCGTGACGGTGGCAGGCTGCGGCGCGGCGGAGCTGAACGGCCTGCACGTATTGCAGGCGGCGGAGGACGACTGGGTGCTGGTGCCGGCGCTGTGCCGGACGCTGGACAGCCAGACGGCGGCGGTGACGGTGATGCGGCTGATGCCGGAGATGGACTTTGTGGTGGAGCAGGGCAACCGGCTGTGGGGGTGCAAATACGGCATCGTGGACGGTCAGGCGGTGAACGAGATATACGCCTGCGCGCTGGGAGATTTCCGCAACTGGAACAGCTTTGCGGGGCTGAGCACCGACAGCTACGCCGCCGCCAGAGGCTCGGACGGACCCTTTACCGGGGCGGCGGCCTGCATGGGCGGGGTGGTGTTCTTCAAGGAGAACTGCATGGAGCGTATCTATCCGGCGGCGGGCGGCGGGCACCAGATCGTGACGGTGCCGTGCAGCGGCGTGCGGAAGGGTGCGGAGAGGACCGTGGCCGTGGCGGACGGTGTGGTGTACTATCTGGGGAACGACGGGGTGTACGCCTTTGACGGAAGTATGCCGGTGTGCGTATCCCGGGCGCTGGGCGACAAGCGGTATACCGGCGGCGTGGCCGGCGGGGAAAGCGGCCGGTACTGGCTGTCCGCCGTGGACGCGGCGGGAGAGACGGAGCTGCTGGTGTACGACACGCAAAAGCGGCTGTGGCACCGGCAGGACGATACGGCGGCGGTGGCCTTCGCCCGGTGGAACGGGGAGATGACAGTACTGTGCAGCGACGGACGGCTGCTGGATACAAGCGGTACATTGGGAACGGCGGAGACGGGGTTCTCCTGGAGCGCCGAAAGCGGCGACCTGGGACTGTACACGCCGGAGCACAAGTATCTCTCGCGGTTGGAGCTGCGGCTGAAGGCGGCGGCCGGGAGCACGGTGAAGGCGTACGTCTGCTATGACGGGGACAACGTCTGGGAACAGGTGGGCGGTGTCTCCGGCGAGGCGGGGCAGACCCGCGGCGCGGTGCTGCAGGTGCGGCCCCGGCGGTGCGGACACCTACGGCTGAAGCTGGCCGGGGACGGACCGTGCCGGGTGTACAGCGCGGCAGCGGTGTATGAGAAGGGAAGTGACGGGCCATGAGCGTGCTTGCCCTGCCGATGGCACCGGCGGGATCGGTGCAGGAGCAGGTGACGCAGCAGTATGCGTATCTGGTGCAGATGGCCCAGCAGCTCAACCTGGCGCTGGGACAGCTGGAGGCACTGGGCGGCGGGGCCGGAGAGGCCTCCGCCCGGCGGCAGGCCAACGGACGCTTGGGCACGGCGGCATCGGAGACGGCGGACGGGCAGTATGAGACGCTGCGGAGCATGATCCTGAAGACGGCGGACCAGGTACAGAAGACCACGGCGGCATTGACGGCGAAGCTGGAGGAGGAATATGTGGCGAGCTCGGACTTCGGCAGCTATGTGGCGAAGCTCAGCGCCCAGCTGGAGGCGGCACCGGAGGCGGTGACGCAGTATTACAGCTTTTTCTCCGACCTGCAGGCCAACGTGGAGAAGGTGGACGCGGCCTTCGCGCACTATAAGCTGGACACGGAGGGGTATATCCGCACGGGTATCGTGTACTACGACGGGGCCGCGCCGGTGTATGGCGTGGCTGTGGGACAGGACCTGACGTGCAGAGAGGTGGACGGCGAGAAGGTGGTGGAGCAGAACAACTTTCGCGCGGTGTTCACCGCCACGCGGCTGTCCTTCTGGCAGGACGCCACGGAGGTGGCCTATGTGTCCAACAACCGGCTGTACATCACGAACATTACGGTGCTGGGCGGTATCGATGTAGGACAGTGGAGCATGGAGGCGGCGGAGGGCGGACTGGCCTTCCGGTGGATCGGAGGGTGAGTGTGTGAGCTATACGGCGTTGGACAGCATCCAGTGGGGCGGCGTGCCGAAGATCGGCGTCAGCTTCGGCTATGACAGCCGGCGCAGCGGCAGCGCGATGCAGTACAGGATCTATGTGACGGTGGCGCCGCTGACAGGGGCATCGTATTTTGGGTACCCTATCTATCTGTCGGTGACGGTGGACGGCGGAAGTGTGTGCAGCGGGCATACGCTGAAGGCGGCATCGCCCAGCCGGTGGAGCAGCGCGATCGAGTACGACAGCGGCTGGGTAACAGCGGCAGGAGCAGTGGGCACCGCGCCGCTGGGGATACGGCTGTACAGCGGCTCCGGGTCTGCCAGAGACGACAGCTACGGCTATGCGCTGCCGGTGGAGCGCGTGGAGGACATTGGAGATTTCTCGCTGACGGCGGGGGACGCGGTGATCGGACAGACGGGGACGCTGACACTGACGCGGCCCGGGTATGGGTACAGCTTTACGTTCAGCTACGCGCTGGGGGCGGCCTCCGGAACGCTGAGCGGCGGCGCGCTGCGGACGGTGAGCAGCAGCGCGGGGCGCGTGGTGTATCAGTGGACGGTGCCGGAGTCGCTGGCCGGGGAGCTGCCGGAGACGACGCACGGCACCGGGACGGTGACGGTGAAGGTGTACAGCGGCGGTACGCCGGTGGGGAGTCTGAGCGCGGCGTTCACGGCGTATGTGCCGGAGACCATGCGGCCCACGGCGGCGCTGACCACGGAGGTGGTAAACGACGGTACGGCAGCGGAGAGCTGGGGGCTGTGTGTGCAGGGCATCAGCCGGATACGGTACGCGGCGACGGCGGCGGCACAGGGCGGCGCGTCCGTGCGGTCGGTGCAATTCCGCTTTGCGGGGCAGGAGCTGACCGGCATGACCGGGACGACGGCGGTCATCGGCATCAGCGGGACGCTGCGGCCCACGGTCACGGTGACGGACAGCCGGGGACGGTCAGTGACCGTGACAGGCGAGGCGGTGACGGTGGCGGCGTACTATCCGCCGGCCATCACGGCGTCCATGGCGGCGCGGTGCGCCGCAGACGGCACAGAGAAGGATGACGGGGCGTATCTGAAGGTAAAGTGCGCGGCACAGTGCGCCGATGTGCAGGGGCACAATACGGTGGTCCTGCGGGCGCGCTTCCGGCCCGTGGGCGGCGCGTGGAACGGCTATGTGACATTGCTGCCGGGGGCGGAGCAGCTGCTGGGCGGCGGGCTGGACGGCGGGACCTCCTATGAGGTGGAGCTGAGCGCGGAGGACACGGTGGGCAACGTGCGGGTGGTGCGGTATACGGCGGCCACCAGCCGGGTGACGCTGCATCTGCGCGCCGGCGGAATGGGCGCGGCCTTCGGCAAATACGCGGAGCAGGAGGCGCTGGAGTGCGTGTGGCCGGCGGTGTTTTACGGGGATGTGGCGGTATCCGGCGCACTGACGGTGAACGGACAGACAGTGGAGGCGATGCTGTTCCCGGTGGGCAGCGTGCGCCTGACAGACAGCCCTGCGGCGCCGGAGACACCGGCAGGCACAGCGTGGGAGAGCGTGGAGACAGGCATCGCCGGCGTGTATGGCTGGCGGCGCACGACATGACGAGGAGGAGAGAGGCATGGCATCGACGTATACGATGGTGGCGTACGGTTCACAGGGCAGCGCGGTGCGGCAGCTGCAGAATGAATTGAACAAGCGGGGGTATAGTCTGGACCAGGATGGTATCTTCGGCAAGAAGACGAGAGCCGCGGTACGGGACTATCAGAAGAAGAACGGACTGACGATGGTGGACGGTATTGCCGGCGATGAGACGTGGGGGAGCCTGCTGTCCGCGCCTACGGCGGCGGAGCAGGCGGCGCAGGCCGCCGCAGCAGCAGAGGCGGCGGCACCCAGGGCGGAGGTCACGGCGGGCACGGCGCGGCGTCTGCAGGAGCTGGAGAGGGGCTATACGCCATCGGACGAGGTGACGGCGGCGCAGGCCTACCGGGACAGCGTGGCGGCGCTGGAGCCGGAGGCGTACCGGTCCCGGTTCGAGGAGCGTTTGCAGGCGCTGTATGACCAGATCGCGGGGCGGGAGGCCTTTGACTACGATCCGGAGGAGGATGAGTCGTACCAGCGGTACGCCAGACTGTATGCCGCCCGCGGCGCGGCGGCCATGGAGGACACGCTGGGCAAGGCGGCGGCGCTGACCGGCGGGTACGCGTCCAGCTACGCCCAGAGCGCGGGGCAGCAGGCGTACAACGGCTATTTGCAGGAGCTGGCAGCGCTGGTGCCGGAGCTGCGGCAGGCGGCGCTGGCGGAGTATCAGCAGGAGGGCAAGGCACTGCAGAACCAGTATAGTATGCTGGACGCGCAGGAAAAGGCGGACTATGACCGCTGGCAGGAGGCGCGTGGTGACTGGCAGAAGCAGCTGGAGGCGGCTCAGGCGGCGTATGAGGACGTGGGCAGCCGGGATCAGAGACTGTATCAGGCGCTGCTGGCACATTTTTCCGACAAAGCGGAGCAGGAGAGGAAACTTTCCGCCTCCGGCGTCCGTCTTACAGATAGTGGAGATACCGGCAGCAGGAGCGAGAGCCTGAGCTCTACGGCGGCGGAGAGCCTGCAGCGGGCTGTGGTGAACTATCTGAAGCGGGGCAACGGCGATCTGGCCCAGGCGTTGGCGGCGCAGTACACAGCCCGCATGACACCGGCGCAGCGGCAGCGGCTTGAGAAGCTGCTGGGGCAGTACGGTATGACGCTGGCATAAGGGTCGGATAGGGGAAAAGTGCTTGCAATCAGGGACACTGTATGGTATCATATCAAAGTATATTGCGATGCGGCGGACACGCCGCAGCGGCTCGAGAGGAAGATAGGAGCCGCGGGAAGGAGCAACAATGGAGAAGATGAAGAAGCACTTTTTACGCCGAATGGCGCTTGTGATGGCGCTGCTGACGCTGGGCTCTGCCGTGCTGGTGGGCTGCGGCGGGCAGAAGGAGCCGGAACCGGACCCCAAGGATGAGGTGGTCGTGGTAGAGCCGGAGCCCATCCAGCTGCCGGACGGCGTCAGCTTTGATGAGAAGAAGTACCCGGACGTGTTCGGGTTCATCCAGATCCCTAACGCCACCCAGTGCGCCATCAGCAAGGGCCACTATCTGGCGCAGAGTCCCAAGTCCACTAAGAGCAGCACCGGGTATGACGACGATTACTACCTGCAGCGCGATTTGGACGGCAAGACCAACAAGGCCGGCTCGCTGTACATCCAGGCGTACTACAATAAGTCTGACCTCAGCGACCCCATGACGGTGATCTACGGCCACAACATGGCCAACCGGACCATGTTCGGCGGTTTGCAGAGCTACGGCGAGACGCTGAAGTTCGACGACAACGCCGTGATGTACATCTATCAGCCGGGCCGTCAGCTGACCTATAAGTTCTTCGCATGCATCCCCTATGATACCAGCCACATCCTGTACTACCACGACTTCAAGGACGAGAAGGTGTTTAACGCATTCTTTGAGGCGCTGGGCAAGGCGGCCAGCGATCCTAAGTACAAGAGCGACACCAACCAGAACGCCTTTTACAGTGCCGAGGGCTGCGTGAACGTGGACAAGACCAACCTGCCCCAGGCGGGCGACAAGGTGGTGGTGCTGTCCGTGTGCAAGAACGGTGACGATCATCACCGCTATCTGCTGATGGCAAAGCTGGTGGAGGACTCCGCCGCGCCCATCACCATGACCCGCGGTGAGGCCGAGGCTGCCGGTATCCCGGCGGATCGCATCCAGGACAAGGCAGCGGCAGACGCCGCGGCCGCTGCCGCGAATGTCTCCGCGGTGGAGGATGCTGCCGCCAATAAGACCGACGCTGCCAGCAAGACGGATACGGCCAAGACGGAGCACAAAGGCTGAGTCGGACCTGAAAAACAAAAACCTCCCGGACCGCGTGGCCCGGGAGTTTTTTCGATGCATTTTCAGAGAGCGTTGCCGTCGGTCTGCGTCAGGAGATCGGCCAGGGAGACACTGTCCAGATAGTCGTTGATGATGGTGTCCAGCTTTTCCCACATGGGGAGCGTGGTGCAGTGACCGGCCCGGGGGCAGGTGTTTTCGTCGCCCTCCAGGCAGGTGACGGGGGCCAGAGAACCCTCGGTGAGGCGGAGGATCTGGCCCACAGAGTAGTCAGCGGCGGGGCGGTTCAGGCGGTAGCCGCCGCCCTTGCCACGGAGACCGTCCACCAGGCCGGCCTTGGACAGCACGGAAATGATGCTCTCCAGATATTTTTCAGAGATGCCCTGCCGTTCGGCAATGGCGGGCAGGGGGAGATAGGCGGCGCTGTCGTCCTGAGCCAGCTCCAGCATGACCCGGAGGGCGTAACGGCCTTTGGTAGATACGAGCATGGGAAGACCTCCCTTATGTTAGTAAACATAGTATAGCACTATGTTTATGCGATTGCAAGGGGAAAACGCTCACATATAGTGGTACTTATTCCGCTTGAGCACCAGAAAGACGCCGGAGATGATAAAGGCAAAGATCTCGGCGGCAGTGATGGCCCACCAGATACCGTCCACGCCCAGAAGTATGGGCAGGATGACGACGGAGCCAGCTTGGAACACAAGCGTCCGCAAGAAGGAGATGGCGGCGGAGACGGCACCGTTGTTCAGGGCGGTGAAGAAGCCGGAGGCAAAGATGTTGAAGCCTGCCAGTAGGAACGACCAGCAGAACAGCCGGAAGGCATGGGTGGTCAGAGCGTAGAGGCTGGCATCGTAGCCCACAAACAGCCGGGACAAGGGGGCGGCCAGCACACGGGCCAGGACCGTCAGGGTCACGCCGCCGATGGCCATCAGCAGGACGCTTTTCCGCAGAAGATTTTTCAGCTCACTGTGGTGCTGCGCGCCGTAGTGGAAGCTGACCACCGGCGCGCTGCCGATGGAGTAGCCGATGAAGATGGCTACGAAGATGAACTGGACGTACATCAGAACGCCGTAGGCGGAGACGCCGTCCTCACCGATCAGGCGCATGAGCTGGAAATTGTAGAGCATACCTACCAGGGAGGAGGAGATGTTGCTCATCAGCTCGGAGGAGCCGTTGCCGCAGGATTGGAGGATGGGGCGCAGACGCAGGGCGGCGGGCCGCAGGCGCAGCAGGCTGGTGTTGGGCCGCAGAAAGTAGATCAGGGGCAGTACGCCGCCCACACACTGGCTCAGGCCGGTGGCGATGGCCGCGCCGGCCACGCCCCAGTTAAAAACGGCGATGAAGAGCGCGTCCAGGACCATGTTGGTGACGCCGGCGGCCACGGTGACGAAAAGGCCCAGGCGGGGCTTTTCGGCGGCGATGAAGAAGCTCTGGAACACATTTTGCAGCATGAAGGCGAAGGTGAAGCCGGTGACGATGCGGCCGTAGAGGACGCAGTCGGCCATCATGGCGTCAGACGCGCCCAGCAGACGGGACACGGCGGGCATGGTGATGATGCCCACGGCGGACAGTACTGCGCCCAACAGCAGTGTGAACAGTACCAGCATGGAGAAGGTGCGGTGGGCCTCCTCCTGCTTGCCCTCGCCCAGCAGCTTGGACACCAGGGCGGTGCCGCCGGTGCCGATCATAAAGCCCATGCCGCCCAGGATCATCACGAAGGGCATGACCAGGTTTACGGCGGCAAAGGGCGTTTTACCCACGAAATTGGAGACGAACAGACCGTCCACCACGCCGTAGATGGACGTGAAGACCATCATGCAGATGGAGGGAAGCGTGAAGCGCAGCAGCTTGCCATACGTGAAATGGTCGGAGAGACGGATGGATTGCTTTGCCATTGGGGCCTCCTATCGAAAAAAGTAGCTCCATCATAAAGATGGAGCTAAATCATCCCACCAAACGGTGGAGTTTGAACTTGGTGACCCGTACCGGATTCGAACCGATGTTAAAGGCGTGAGAGGCCTCTGTCTTAACCACTTGACCAACGGGCCGTATAGAAAATCACCGGCGGTAGGGTCGGTGATTCACTATTACTGGTACACCTTCAGGGACTCGAACCCTGGACACCCTGATTAAGAGTCAGGTGCTCTACCAAC
>CEAF01064006.1_pt1 | contig 18968 bp, 17 predicted proteins | sample 557431 | NCBI WGS metagenome assembly CEAF01 (sample SAMEA3182068, study PRJEB8094) | gut metagenome | biome: human; feature: gut; material: Stool; isolation source: human stools | place: Canada | collected 2013-11-18 | reverse complement strand
ATGGCTGAACTGAAAGGCAACAAGTACGGTACCCACCGCGTTATCGAGCCTAAGGGCGTTCTGACCCAGGCTGCTTGGAAGATCGACAACGACATGAGCAAGGTCTATTCCAACGAGATCGTCTGCGATGTCACTTCCCTGAACATCGACTCCGCTTCCTTCACTCAGATCTCTGAGGCCTGCGGCGGCGACGAGAAGAAGATCGGCGAAATGATCCTGGGCATCGTCGCTGAGCGCGGCAAGCAGCAGAATCCTGTCACCGGTTCCGGCGGTATGTTCAAGGGTGTCGTCGCTCACATCGGCGAGGACCTGAAGAAGAAGCCCGGCTTCGACCTGAAGGAAGGCGACAAGATCGTCTCTCTGGTCTCCCTGTCCATGACCCCGCTGAAGATCGACAAGATCCTGGCCATCCACAAGGATATCGACCGCGTGGACATCGTCGGCAAGGCCATCCTGTTCGAGTCCGCTCTGTATGCCAAGATGCCCGATGATATGTCCGAGCCTCTGGCCCTGGCTGCTCTGGACGTGGCCGGCGCTCCCGCGCAGGCCCGCAAGCTGCCCCACGAGGGTGACAGCGTCCTGATCCTGGGCGCCAACGGCAAGTCCGGCGTTCTGTGCGGTTGGGAAGCTATGAAGAAGGTCGGCCCCAAGGGTAAGGTCGTGGGCGTCGTCCGCAACCCCAAGCAGGTCCCCGGTCTGATGGAGCTGGGCGTGTACACCGACGTGATCGTCGCCGACTGCACCAAGCCCGTTGAGGTCATGGAGGCTGCTCTGGCTGCCAACGACGGCAAGGAGTATGATCTGTCCATCTGCTGCGTGAACATCGAGTCCTGCGAGATGTCCGCTATCCTGCCCGTCCGCGATGACGGTCTGGTGTACTTCTTCTCCATGGCTACCTCCTTCACCAAGGCTGCCCTGGGCGCCGAGGGTATCGGCAAGGACGTTACCATGATCATCGGCAACGGCTATACCAAGAACCACGCTCAGATCACTCTGGACGTGCTGCGCGAGAACCCCAAGCTGCGTAAGCTGTTCGACGAGAAGTACTGCTAAACGAAACTGACCGAAGCTGGGTGTCCCCTTCGGGGGACTCCCAGCCTTTGGCGTACCTAAAACAACGATTTTTGTGAAGGAGAAACGACATGAAAACTCGCAATGGTTTGTTTGCTGACGTTCCCGAAAATCTGTGGAACGACTGGCATTGGCAGGTCGCTAACCGCGCTGAGACGGTTGAGGATCTGAAGAAGTACATGACCCTGACCCCCGACGAGGAAGCCGGCGTTGCCAAGACCCTGGGCAAGCTGCGCATGGCCGTCACCCCCTACTATCTGTCCCTGATCGATCTGGACGATCCGTTTGATCCCATCCGCAAGATGGCTATCCCCCGCGCTGAGGAGCTGGAGTATGCCGACTATGAGGATGCCGATCCCCTGCACGAGGATACCGACTCCCCCACCCCCGGCCTGACCCACCGCTATCCTGACCGCGTGCTGCTGCTGATCACCGACCAGTGTTCCATGTACTGCCGTCACTGTACCCGTCGTCGTTTTGCCGGTCAGAACGACTGCGAAGTGCCTATGCAGCAGATCGACAAGTGCATCGATTATGTGGCCGCCCACCCCGAGGTCCGCGACGTGCTGCTGTCCGGCGGTGACTCCCTGATGGTCGAGGACGACACCCTGGAGTACATCATCAAGCGCGTGCGCGCCATCCCCCATGTGGAGATCGTGCGTCTGGGCTCCCGTACGCCCGTTGTGTGCCCCCAGCGTATCACCCCCGAGCTGTGCGCTATGCTGAAGAAGTATCACCCCGTGTGGCTGAATACCCACTTCAACACCCCCAAGGAGTTCACTCCCGAAGCCGCCAAGGCCTGCGCTATGCTGGCTGATGCCGGTATCCCCCTGGGCAACCAGTCCGTGCTGCTGGCCGGCGTGAACGATTGCTCTCACGTGATGATGGAGCTGGTCCACGGTCTGGTCAAGATGCGTGTGCGCCCCTATTACATCTATGCCTGCGATCCTTCCCTGGGTCTGAGCCACTTCCGTACCCCTGTGTCCAAGGGCATCGAGATCATGGAAGCCCTGCGCGGTCATACCTCCGGCTACTGCATCCCCACCTTCGTGGTCGACGCTCCCGGCGGCGGCGGCAAGACCCCCGTTATGCCCAACTACCTGATCTCCGAGACGCCTCGTAAGGTCATCCTGCGCAACTTCGAGGGCGTTATCACCTCTTACACCCAGCCCGAGCACTATGTTCAGGATTGCCACTGCGACGTCTGCACCGGCAAGAAGAAGGTGGAGAAGACCGGCGTGGCATGGGTCGCCGAAGGCACCAAGCAGCGCTATCTGGAGCCCACCAAGCTGCTGCGTAACGAGCGTCACGTCAAGAAGTAAGAGAGAGGAAAAACTATGGAAAGCAAACTCGGCTTGAATTTTGAGCTGGTCAACCGTGCCCGTGCCTCCGCCGCCAAGATCGCGGACGACACCCAGCACTTTATCGACCAGCACACCACCGTCACGGTGGAGCGCGCTGTTTGCCGTCTGCTGGGTATCGATGGCGTCAACGATATGGACGTTCCTCTGCCCAACGTGGTCGTTGACCACCTGATGGCAAACTCCCTGCTGCCCGTGGGTGCCGCGTGGGCTATCGGCAACGCTATGGTGGAGACCGGCAAGGATCCCCAGGGCGTGGCAGAGGCTGTGAACAGCGGCGAGCTGGACCTGAGCAAGGTCCCCGCCCATTCCGACGCGGAGATCCGCGGCGCCATCACCCCCGTGGTGAACGCTACCGTGGAGCGCATCAACAAGAACGTTGGCAAGCGCAACGCCTACCTGAAGGAGTGGGGCGATAAGGAAGGCCCGTACCTGTACATCATCGTGGCTACCGGCAATATCTACGAGGATATCACGCAGGCCAAGGCCGGTGCCAAGCAGGGCGCCGACATCATCGCCGTGATCCGTACCACCGGCCAGTCCCTGCTGGACTACGTGCCTTACGGCGCGACCACCGAGGGCTTCGGCGGCACCTACGCCACGCAGGAGAACTTCCGCCTGATGCGCGCCGCACTGGACGAGGTGGGCGAGGAGCAGCACCGCTATATCCGGCTGTGCAACTACTGCTCCGGCCTGTGCATGCCCGAGATCGCCGCTATGGGCGCTCTGGAGCGTCTGGACGTCATGCTGAACGACGCTCTGTACGGCATCCTGTTCCGCGACATCAATATGCAGCGTACCATCGTGGACCAGTACTTCTCCCGTGTCATCAACGGCTATGCCGGCGTTATTATCAACACCGGTGAGGATAACTATCTGACCACCGACGACGCTATCACCGCGGCCCACACCGTGCTGGCCTCCCAGTTCATCAACGAGGCCTTTGCCAAGACCGCCGGTATGCGCGAGGAGCAGATGGGTCTGGGCCACGCGTTCGAGATGGATCCCGCCGTGGAGGATACGTTCCTGTACGAGCTGGCGCAGGCCCAGATGGCCCGCGAGATCTTCCCCAACGCGCCCCTGAAGTATATGCCTCCCACGAAGTTCATGACCGGCAACATCTTCCGCGGTCACATTCAGGACGCCCTGTTCAACATGGTGACCATCCTGACCAACCAGAAGCTGTGCCTGCTGGGCATGATGACCGAGGCCATCCACACCCCGTTCATGTCCGACCGTGCGCTGTCCATTGAGAACGCGCAGTACATCTTCCGCACCATGAAGGATCTGGGCGATGAGTTGACCTATAAAGAGGGCGGCATCATCCGTACCCGCGCCAACGAGGTGCTGACCAAGGCCACCGACCTGCTCTCCGAGATCGAGAAGCTGGGCCTGTTCACCACCATCGAGAAAGGCATCTTCGCCGACGTGAAGCGTCCCAAGGACGGCGGCAAGGGCCTGGCCGGCGTGGTCATCAAGGATGACAAATACTTCAACCCGTTCATTGAAGTCATGAAAGGCAAGGTGGGAGCATGAGCAGCGGACTGTATAATACCCATAAGATCGATTTCGATACAACGCTGGATCTGACCCGCCTGAAGCCCTACGGCGACACCATGAACGACGGTAAGGTACAGACCAGCTTCACCCTGCCCATCAAGGATGATGAGCGCGGTGAGGAGGCTGCCCGCCAGATCGCCAAGAAGATGGGCCTTGAGGAGCCCAACGTGGCCTATCACACCGCGCTGGACAAAGAGTTCACCTTCTATGTGGTCTATGGCAGCTGCGTACACTCCGTGAACTATGAGGATATCCATGTTATTACTGTGGAGTCCGATGTGATGAGCATGGAGGATACCAATGAGTACATCAAAGAGCACATCGGCCGCAAGGTCGTGATGGTGGGTGCCTCCACCGGCACCGACGCTCACACCGTGGGTATCGACGCCATTATGAACCGCAAGGGCTTCGCCGGCCACTACGGCCTGGAACGTTACGAGATGATCGAGGCCTATAACCTGGGCTCTCAGGTCCCCAACGAGGAATTCATCAAGAAGGCGCTGGAGCTGCACGCGGACGTGCTGCTGGTCAGCCAGACCGTTACCCAGAAGGATGTACACATCCAGAACCTGACCAACCTCATCGAGCTGCTGGAGGCCGAGGGCCTGCGCGACAAGTTCGTCGTATGCTGCGGCGGTCCCCGCATCACCCATGAGCTGGCCAAGGAGCTGGGCTTTGACGCCGGTTTCGGCGCCGGCAAGTATGCCGACGACGTGGCGTCCTTCGCCGTGACCGAAATGGTCAAGCGCGGCATGAAGTAAAACCATACGGCACCACTGGGTCAACTGCATAGGCAGATGGCCCAGTGGTTGCTGTCATAAAAAAGTAGGAGGAACAGAAATGGCAAAGAAACCTGTATTGACTGCCAAGGAAGCGGCGGCCATGATCCCCGACGGCGCCACGATTATGTGCGGCGGCTTCCTGGCTTGCGGCCAGGCCCGCGCTATCGTCAAGGAGCTGGTGGCCCTGGGCACGAAGGACCTGACCCTGATCGCCAACGATATGGGCCGCGCGACTGGCCCCATGGGCGAGGAGTTCTTCGGCATCGCGGAGCTGATCCACAACCATCAGGTCAAGCGCGTCATCGCCACCCATGTGGGCATGACCCCCGAGGTCGGCCAGCAGAACACCGAGGGTACGCTGGAGGTCAACCTGCTGCCCCAGGGCACCCTGGCTGAGTGCATCCGCGCCGGCGGCGCCGGTCTGGGCGGCGTGCTGACCCCCGTGGGCATCGACACGCTGGTGGAGGAGTCCCCCTTCTGCCTGGGCCGCCACACTGTGGACGGCAAGGATTATCTGCTGATGAAGCCCATCCACGCCGATTTCGCCCTGCTGGGCGCCTATAAGTGCGATGAGTACGGCAACTGCTGGTACAAGGGCACCATGCGCAACTTCAACGTGGTGATGGCCACTGCCGCAGACACCGTGATCGCCGAGTGCGAGTATATCGTTCCCGTGGGCGATATTGAGCCGGAGAACGTCCATACCTACGGTATGTGCGTGAACTACATCGTGGAAGGAGACAGAAAGTAATGGAAAAGTCTGAGATCAAGGGCTTTATTGCCAAGCGCTGCGCCAAAGAGCTGAAAGATGGCGACGTCGTGAATCTGGGCATCGGTCTGCCCACCCTGATCCCCCACTATCTGCCTGAGGGCGTGGAGCTGATCATCCACGCTGAGCTGGGTATCGTCTCCGCAGGCAAGGCACCCAAGGAGGGCGACGAGAACTATGATCCGTACCACGTTGTGGACGCCGGCGGCAGTCCCGCTTCCGTGGCCTATGGCGGCGGCTTCATCGACTCCGCCAGCAACTTCGGCCTGATCCGCGGCGGCCATGTGGACGCCTGCTTCCTGGGCGCGCTGGAGGTCGATGCTGAGGGCAACCTGGCCAACTGGATCATCCCCGGTAAGAAGATGCCCGGCATGGGTGGCGCCATGGACCTGTGCGTGGGCGCCAAGCACTGCATTGTGTGCATGGAGCACACCGCCAAGGGCAACCCCAAGATCTTCGAGAAGTGCCGTCTGCCCCTGACCGCCTCTCACTGCGTGAATAAGATCATCACCGAGATGTGCGTGTTTGAGGTCACTGACAAGGGCCTGCTGATGACCGAGATCAATCCCGAGTTTACCGTGGACCAGATCAAGGAAGCTACTGCCGCACCTTTTGAGGTCGCCGTTGACCTGAAGAGTATGCTGGACTAAGCACTGTATGCCGTATAAAGGACCCCCGGCTGTGCCGGGGGTCCTTTTCTGCCAAAAACAGGGGGGACGGTTGTCGGCGGTGCGACTTTTCACAGAAAATGTGAAAAAACTATTGCCAAACCGTGGAAATTTGTTATAATGACAGTATCCGGAAGGACAGCAGAGGTACCTCTGCATTTGCGTTTTAACGATCTTAAAACGATGCGTCCTGCGGAAATATTTAAAACAAGGGGAATATACAATGAAGAAGTTATTGGCAATGTTCCTGGCGCTGGTCATGGCACTGGGCGTTACGACTGTGGCGTGGGCGGAAGGCGAGCCGACCCGGAGCAATGGTGTGTGGTCTAATGTGACGAAGGACAATGTGCAGGACTTGCTGGACGGCAAATACGGCAGCATCGACAATACGACCATTGTGCTGTCCGCTGGCGATTACAGCAAACTGGAACTGCGCGCAGCCATTGTTGGAACAATGTATACCTGCCCTCATAACGACTCTACAGACAATACTGGCCCGGTTACCTTTGATACAGTAAAAGAGTATAGGAGCCACATGAGCGAAAAGCCGCATCATGGCGATGCTCGCGTGTTTACGCGAACGATAAGCAATCTGACAATTTCGGCACAGGATGGTGCGAATGTTGCAGGACTGGACCTTTTATCCAGAACCTATGATGGTGACCAGGACCCATTTGTAAGTGAAAAGACAGGTTACCGCGTTGTTTTTAATGTAACAGGATTGACATTTTCAAACGTTAATTTTACAGGGAGCGTGGTGATTTCCTCAAAATTCAGTGAGGATACGTCTATCAGCGGTGTTACATTTGAAAACTGCAAATTTACGACTGGCGGCACTGCCACCGGAAATGGACAGGCTATCAACTACAGCAACGATCTCAATAATGGGAAGGTAAAAGACCTCGTTGTGAAGGACTGCGAGTTCAAAAACTGCTATCAGGGCGTATACACGAACAGCATTACAAATGTGACTGTCAAGAACAATGCGTTTGACACGATCGGCCACAACGCGGTTGCCATCCAGAGTCCGACTAATGCATCTACGAACCACGGCAATGTGGTCATCACTGAAAACTACTTCAACAATGTTGCCGACCGGGTATTCCGTTTCAATGAGATAGGTGAGGGCACGACCGTTACCATCAATAACAATGTGATGGTGAACTCCGGGAATGAGAATGGTGAGTTGTTCAAGGCAACTACGATTGCGGAGGGTGCTTCCGCTAACTTGGAAAACAACTACTGGAGCGGTAAGGATGCAGCGAAGGCAGTAGCAAATGAGAGTGCGCGTCCCAGCAAGATCGGCGTTACCGGAGGTACGTTTTCCGTGGACGTGACGGACTATATGGCTGATGGCTATAAAATGGTCCCGAACGGTGACGGTACTTACACCGTTAAGAAGATTGTTCATTATTACTACCACCCCACCACTGACACCAAGGTGGACGAGACCAAGGGTTCCCCCAAGACGTTTGACGCGGGCGTGGGCATCTACGCCGTGACGGCGGTGCTGTCCGTGACGGGTATGGCGTGGACGGCGAAGAAGCGGCACTAAGTCAACAAAAAAGAAAGCCCGTGAGGGCTTTCTTTTTTTGACATTTGCGGGGGCGAGGGCTGTGCCTGCGGGCGGCTGCGCTTTTATTTTTCGCCCTTGGTCAGATTGGTCAGGACGGTCTTGACGCCCTCCAAACCTTCGCCGGCGGCCTTTTTCACGCCTTCAAACCCCTCGCCGGCGGCCTTTTTCAGCTCGTCCTTCACGTCCACGGCCAGACGGCGGAATATCTCGGCGATGATCTTCTTTTTCTCCTCGTCCGCGCCGGCGTACTGCTTCAGCAGCGCCGCGCCGCCGGCCAGACCGCCGCTGCGGAGGTCGTCCAGCGTCCGGGCTTTGCCGGACAGAGAGAGCACGTCAAACAGCGCATCGGTGAACTGCTCACGCTCGGCGGGGGTCATGGAGCCGATCCACTCCCGGAGCACATCGTCGGAGAGCCTGCCCATCTGGGAACGCTGGCCCAGGTGGACAAAGCGGGTGCCCACCACGCTCCAGGACAGGGGCTCGTGCTGCATGATGGAACGGTTGGCGCTGTCGATAACGGCGTAGTCCTCGGCGTGCTCCAGCAGGACGCCTACGATGGAGGACTCGGGGATATAGGTGTGCAGCTTATCGGCCACCCGGCGGTATTCCGGGGTGTCCAGCATATCCCGGGCGAAGCCGGGGCCATCGTTGTTATAGGCGGACAGCAGGCGGTCCTTCTGCAGCTCGGCAGGCAGATAGATGGCCGCCCAGGCGGCCAGATTGCCGCCCTTGCTGTGGCCGCCGATACGCAGGGGCAGGGCGGGGCAGAGGGATGCCATCTCCGCGGCGTAGGACACGGCGCGCGTCTGGGCGGGGACGGCGGAGAGGAAGCTCATGTTGAAGTCCTCTTTCCAGCCGGCCAGAGAGGTGTCGGTGCCCATGAAGGCCACAAACAATGTGCCGTCGGGCACCAGGAAGGAGAGCGCGTCGAATTGCTTGGCGCTCTGTTCGTCGTATTCGTGGGTATAGCCGAACAGGCGCAGATCCCGGAAGCGTTCGGTCTGTGCCGCCAGACGCAGCAGGGGGAGATAGCTGAGCTCGGAGAGGCCCAGCTGGTCATCCTTGTCGGTGAGCAGGGGTGCGATCTGGGCCAGGGTGGGCGCCGCGGCGGGGTCCTTGGTATGGACCGCGTCGATGCGGCGGAAGTTGATATAGGAGAGGATGCACAGCACCAGGTTGTCCACCTCGTTGAAGCCGTCACGGGCAAAGGTCAGGTCGCCGCGCCAGCGGAGGTAATCGAAGGGTGTGCCGTTGACGGGGGCCAGCTGTTTGGGTGTGTTCTTTTCCATATAGACCTCCTTGCGTATGGTATATGCAGTATACCACACTTTGCCCGCGGCCACAACGGGCAGCGCGGCAAAAAATGTTTGGCGAAAAATGTTTACAGTTGCGGCGTTGACGATGGGGGACTTCTATTGTATAATAAACTGATTTATTATGGGGAGGGTCCGTCTGTATGTGGATCGCGAAGGATTGGAAGGATTATGAGCTGCTGGACTGCGGCGGCGGCGAAAAGCTGGAGCGCTGGGACCGGCAGGTATTGGTGCGCCCCGATCCCCAGGCGATCTGGGAGACGGATAAGACCACGCGGCTGTGGCGCGGCGCAACAGGGCGCTATTCCCGGTCTTCTACCGGCGGCGGTCATTGGGATAAAGGCAAGCTGCCGGAAAGCTGGCAGGTGCATTACAAAGACCTGACATTTCAGGTGAAGCCCATGAACTTCAAGCATACGGGATTGTTCCCGGAGCAGGCGGTAAATTGGGATTTCGCCATGGACAAGATACGGCATGCCGGAAGGCCTATCCGGGTGCTGAACCTGTTTGCCTACACCGGTGGGGCCACGGTGGCCTGTGCGAGGGCCGGGGCTTCTGTGTGCCATGTGGACGCGGCCAAGGGTATGGTGGCCTGGGGTAAGGAGAACGCCCGTCTATCCGGCCTGGGCGAAGCGCCCATCCGCTGGATCGTGGACGACTGCGCCAAGTTCGTGGAGCGTGAGATACGCCGGGGCAAGACCTATGACGCCATTATCATGGATCCGCCCTCCTACGGGCGCGGGCCCGGCGGCGAGGTGTGGAAGTTAGAAGACAATCTGTATCCCTTTGTGGAGCTGTGCAGCCAGGTGCTGTCGGACAAGCCGCTGTTCGTGGTATTGAACAGCTATACCACGGGGTTGGCGCCGTCGGTGTTGGGGTACATATTGCAGCTGCTGGTAGGGCGGAAATTCGGCGGCACGGTCACATGGGACGAGCTGGGCCTGCCCTGCACGGAAAGCGGCATGGCGCTGCCCTGCGGCGCCACGGGAAGATGGTTTTCCGAGTAAACAAGAACGGAAGTAATTGCGTATGGCAGTGATGATAGAGACAAGGAACCTGACCTATACGTACCCTGCGCCGGAGGGGGAGACAAATCCTCCGGCCCTGCGGGATGTATCGGTACAGATCGAAAAGGGTAGCTTTACGGTGGTGCTGGGCCACAACGGCTCCGGCAAGTCCACCTTTGCCAAGCACCTGAACGCGGTGCTGCTGCCGTGCGGCGGTGCCGTGTATGTGGACGGAATGGACACGCGGGACGAGAAGTTGCTGCTGGAGATACGGCGGCGGACGGGTATGGTGTTCCAGAACCCGGACAATCAGATTGTGGCCAACGTGGTGGAGGAGGATGTAGCCTTCGGCCCGGAGAACCTGGGTGTGCCTACGGCGGAGATACGCCGGCGGGTGGACGACGCGCTGGCGGCGGTGGGCATGGAGCAATTCGCCAGCCACGCACCGCACCTGCTCTCCGGCGGGCAGAAGCAGCGCATCGCCATTGCGGGTATTCTGGCCATGGAGCCGGAGTGCATCGTGCTGGACGAGGCCACGGCTATGCTGGACCCGGCGGGACGGCGTGAGGTCATCGACACCGTGCTGCGGCTGAACCGGGAACAGGGTATTACCGTGGTGCTTATCACCCATCACATGGTCGAGGCGGAGCGTGCAGACCGAGTGATCGTGATGAACGACGGCGAGGTAGCGATGGACGGTATGCCGCGGCAGGTGTTCTCACAGGTGGAGCGCCTGCATGAGCTGGGCCTGGCGGCGCCGGATACGGTGGAATTGCTGTATCGGCTGCGGCGGGACGGAGTAGATGTGCCGCTGGAAAACCTGACGGTGGACGAGTGCGCCGATACCATTTGCCGCGCCTTCGGCGGGGCGGAAGGGAAGTAACATTGGAACCGATTTTGCAGATAGAGGACCTGACCCACACCTATTCGGCGGGAACGCCGTTTCAGCGCAGCGCCGTGGAGGGGCTGAGCATGACTGTGGGCGCAGGGGAGTTTTTGGGCGTGATCGGACACACCGGGTCCGGTAAATCCACGCTGATACAGCATCTGAATGGGCTTTTGCAGCCCACGTCCGGGCGTATTCTCCTGGAGGGGGAGGATATCTGGGCGGATCCGAAGAAAATACGTGACGTGCGCTTCAAGGTGGGGTTGGTGTTCCAGTACCCGGAATACCAGCTGTTCGAGGAGACGGTGTATAAGGACATCGCCTTTGGACCGAAGAACATGGGACTGGACGCGGAGGAGATCGACCGGCGGGTGCGGGACGCGGCGGCCTTTGTGGGACTGCACGAGACGCTGCTGGACAAGTCGCCCTTTGAGCTCTCCGGTGGACAGAAGCGCCGGGTGGCTATCGCGGGCGTCATCGCCATGGAACCGAAGGTGCTGGTGCTGGACGAGCCCACGGCGGGACTGGATCCCCAGGGGCGGGACACCATACTGGCACAGATACAGGCCTATCACCGCGCCAAGGGCGCGGCGGTGGTGCTGGTGAGCCACAGCATGGAGGAGATCGCCAGAAATGTGGACCGCATCGTGGTGCTGTCCGACGGAAAGGTATATATGGAGGGCACGCCGAAGCAGGTGTTTGCCCGGGCTCATGAACTGGAGCAGGTGGGGCTGGATGTGCCTCAGGTGACGAAGGTGGCCGCCGCGCTGAAAGCGCGGGGGCTGGATATCGATACAGCGGTATACACCGTGGAGGCGCTGGAGCAGAAGCTGCTGTCGCTGAAGGGGGGTGCCGGCGGATGCTGAAGGATATCACACTGGGTCAGTTTTTCCCGGCGGACACGCCGGTACACCGACTGGACCCCAGGACAAAGCTGCTGTGCGTCATCCTCTACATCGTGGCGCTGTTCAGCGCCAAAAGCGTACTGACCTATGGAATCATGATCACGGTGCTGGCGGTGTCGGTGCTGGTGTCGCGGGTGCCGTTCAAGTCGTTGACAAAGGGCTTGAAGCCCGTCTATTTTGTGGTGGCCTTCACGGCCGTTATGAATATGTTTTTCACCGCCGGTACGCCGGTGGCGGACGTGTGGCTGCTGCGGAGCATCACATGGGAGGGCATTATTGCCGCCATTCAGATGGTGCTGCGGATCGTGATGCTCATCATGAGCACATTTTTGATGACGTACACCACCAGTCCCATCGCCCTGACGGACGGCATGGAGAGCCTGCTGGGGCCGCTGAAAAAGCTGCGCCTGCCGATCCATGAGCTGGCCATGATGATGTCTATCGCGCTGCGGTTCATTCCCACGCTGATCGAGGAGACAGACAAGATCATGTCGGCACAGAAGGCCCGCGGCGCGGACTTTGAGACAGGCAATATCTTCCGGCGTGCCAAAGCGCTGGTTCCCATTTTGGTACCGCTGTTCATCAGTGCGTTCCGCCGTGCCGATGAACTGGCTACGGCTATGGAGTGCCGCTGCTACCACGGTGGTGAGGGGCGTACAGCCCTGCGGGTGCTGCGGTATAAGGCGGCGGACTGGCTTGTGCTGGTGGCGTTTCTGGCGCTGACGGCAGGCATTATCGTTTTGAAAAAGCTTGGCTTTTGAGTGAGAGGAGGCGGGGCCTATGCGGAATATCGCGCTGGTATTGATGTACAACGGCACCGCCTATCACGGCTGGCAGGTGCAGAAGACGGAGGTCTCCGTGGCGCAGACGCTGGAAAAGGGCTTGTCTATGGTGTGCGGCCATCCGGTGAAGGTCATCGGCTGCGGGCGCACAGATGCCGGCGTCCACGCGGAGCACTATGTGGCCAATTTCCGTACAGAGTCGCGGATACCGGTGGATCGCCTGCCCTTTGCGGTGAATACCCATATCCCGGAGGATATTGTGGTAAAGGCGGCCTATGAGGTAGCCGATGACTTTAACGCCATCGGGTCGTGCATCCAAAAGGAGTATACCTACCGTATCTACAACTCCCGGATCAAAAACCCCTTTTACGTTCACCGGGCGTATTTCTATCCCAAGAAGCTGGATGAGGACTTGATGGACCGGGCGGCCCGGATGTTCGAGGGGACCCACGATTTCGCCGCTGTGCGGAGTGTGGGGACCAACGTGCGGAGCACCGTGCGGACTATCCACTACTGCCGTGTGACGCGGAATGGGGAACTGCTGGAGCTGAAGGTATGCGCGGACGGTTTCTTGTATAATATGGTACGTACCATTACCGGCACGGTGCTGTACGCGGCGGAGGGGAAGCTGATGCCGGAGGACATCCCGGAGATACTGAATTCGGGCAACCGGACGCTGGCGGGGCCCACGGCGCCGCCGGGAGGGCTGTATCTCACGCGAGTATGGTATGAGGATGAACGGTTGAATGGATAACAACACCAACAACTGGAAAGAGTTTACCCTGGGCGACGTCCAGGAGGAGCATCCCCGGCGTGTGGCCAAGCGCAGCCGGAAGCCGCTGCTGGTACTGCTGATCGTGGCGGTATTGGCGGTAGCGGCAGTGACGGCAGCGGTGCTGCTGGACCGCAGCGGTTTTGATGGTCTGCGCCGCAAGGTCATTTACGCCAAGGCGGTGAAGGATGAGACTGGCTGTGCCCAGCTGTATCGTTACAGCAGCGACCAGTCGGGTCATTTTGCCTCGCTGGAGGGCAGCCTTGTGTCTGTGTCCATGCACCAGCTGACGGTGCTGGATGAGCAGAACAAGACACTGTATGACGAGGCGGTGAAGTTCCAGTCACCGGCGTTGTCCGTCGGCGGCGGACGTGCCGCAGCCTATGACGTGGGCGGAACGGTGGTATACGTCCTGTCGGATAAGGGCCTGGTGTACACACTGGACTGCGCCGGAGAGGTGCTCAGTGCATCGTTGAATACCAAGGGCTGGCTGACTGTGGTGTGCAGTGAAAGCGGCTGCAAGGCCGCGGTACGGGTCTATGACGGCAACGGAGAAGCGGTGTTCGCCTTCAAGTCGTCGGACCGCTTTGTGATGACGGCGGCGCTGTCCGCCGACAGCCGTACCTTGGCGGCGGTGACCATGGGGCAGGAAAACGGCACGTTTGCCAGCTATGTGATCTTCTACCGGGTGAACAGTGATCAGGAGGTCGGACGCTGCACCCTGCGGGGCAGCGTGGTCTATGATCTGATGGCTGCGGGAACCGGGTTCTGCGCCGTGACGGAGGAGCAGTTGTGCTTCATTGACGGCAGCGGCGTGATGACTGCCGCCTATGATTACGGCGGAGACTATCTGCGGCGGGTCAGCATCAGCGGCGACGGCTATGCCGCTCTGCTGCTGGGCCGGTACCGTACCGGCACGCAGCACCGTGTGGTGACGGTGAACAGCGAGGGTCAGGAGTTGGCATCGCTGGAGCTGGACGCGGAGGTCAGCAGCCTGTCCGCTGCGGGACGATACGTGGCTGTGCTGTGCAGCGACCATCTGACGATCTATGATAAGCAGCTGCTACCGGTGGCCGACCTGGAGGAGGTCAGCCAGGCACGGGAGGTGCTGATGCGGAGTGACGGCTCGGCTGTGCTGGCGGGGAGCACCGCTGCAAGCCTGTATCTGCCGTAAGGTGTGACGGGGCGAGTGCCCTATGTGAGGTGATCACCAATGAGTGGAAATGTTGGAATATTTGTGGATCTGATTTTACTGACGCTGCTGCTGATCGGCTTGGTGCTGGGCTGGCGGCAGGGCTTTGTACAGGCACTGACACGCATTATCGTGGTGGTGGCGGCACTGCTGCTGGCCAGCTGGATCGCCGGAAAGCTGGCGGAGCCGGCGGCCAGATGGCTGGAGCCGATCCTGTCAGAGAAGCTGGAGCAGCGGCTGACGGCCCAGGGCAACACCGACGACGCCGGCGAGATGCTGGCGGCCTTCGGCTTTGAGGGCGATACGCTGTCGGAACTGGTGGACAATGCCGTGGAGAAGGCGCAACAGGCGGGCGAGACGCTGCTGAGCGCTGTGGTGTCCACCGCGCTGAAGTCTGCGGCCTACGCGGTGGTGTACGTGGTATCGTTTTTGCTGCTGCTGCTCTTGCTGCGGCTGGTACTGACACCGCTGCATCTGTTCACAAAACTGCCGGTGGTACATGGCGTCAACGCCCTGCTGGGCGGCGTGCTGGGCTTGGTGAAATGCGCGCTGCTGCTGTTTTTGGCAGTGTGGGTGCTGCAGAAGCTGCAGCTGCTGGTGACGCCGGAGCTGGTGAACAAAACGGTGCTGCTCAAATTTTTCGCGCAAAACAGCCCCATCGATCTGATCGCAAAGCTGTGAAAGCGGCTATAATGGATATGCTTTTTGATAAGAGATAACGGAGGAAAACCATGCAACCGACTCTTTGTTCCAAATGTAAGAAGAATGTGGCCGTTGTGTTCATCTCCCGGATGAATGAGAAGAATGAGATGGTCAACGAGGGCCTGTGCCTTAAGTGTGCCGCCCAGTTGGGTCTGCCCCAGGTGGAGGACATGATGAAGCGTATGGGTATCACGCCGGAGGACCTGGAGAACATCAACAGTGAGATGATGCAGGCCTTCGGCGGCGCGGAGGAACTGGATGTTCCGGCGGACGAGAGCGACGAGGACGATGAGGAAAGCGGCAAGACCGCTACGTTCCCGTTTCTGAACCGCCTGTTCAACAACGGCAGCAATCCGCCGGCCGAGCAGCAGCCGCCCCAGAACGGCGGTACTGGACAGCAAGGGACCGGCCGCAAGACGGAGAAAAAGCGCAAATTTCTGGATAACTACTGCATCAATCTGAGCCAGCGTGCCCGGGAGGGCAAGTTGGACGCCGTTATTGGCCGGGAGCAGGAGATCGAGCGCGTGGTGCAGATTTTGAACCGCCGCCAGAAGAACAACCCCTGCCTGATCGGCGAGCCGGGTGTGGGCAAGACCGCCATCGCCGAGGGCCTGGCCCAGCGGATCGTCAAGGGCGAGGTGCCGTTCAAATTGCGGCAGAAGGAGGTCTATCTGCTGGATCTGACGGCGCTGGTGGCAGGTACGCAGTTCCGTGGCCAGTTCGAGAGCCGTATGAAGGGCCTGATCGAGGAGATACGCAAGGCCGGCAACGTGATCCTGGTCATCGACGAGGTCCACAACATCGTGGGCGCCGGCGATGCCGAGGGCAGTATGAACGCCGCCAATATCCTTAAGCCTGCCCTTAGCCGGGGCGAGATACAGGTTATCGGTGCCACCACGTTCAACGAGTACCGTAAGCACATCGAAAAGGACACGGCGCTGGAGCGCCGCTTCCAGCCCGTTACCGTCAGCGAACCCAATGTAGAGGATACGCTGAAGATACTGCAGGGCATTGCCCACTACTATGAGCAGTTCCACGGTGTGTCCATCCCGCAGGGGGTGCTGCGCCAGGCGGTGCTGCTGTCCGAGCGCTATATCACGGACCGCTATCTGCCGGATAAGGCCATCGACCTGATCGACGAGGCCTGCTCCGACCGGAACCTCCACGATCCGGAGATCAACCGCCGGATGGAGCTGGAACAGGAGCTGTCCAATTTGATCTTTGAGCGCGAGAACCTGATGTCCGCCCAGCCGGCGGATGGTCAGCAGTTCACGGAGCAGGAACTGGACCAGCGGTACGAGCGCATCGCAGAGCTTCGCAGCCAGGAACTGCGAGTGACGGATGAGCTGAATGCCATCAGGGCCAAGGGGATGCCGGAGCTGACTATGGAGAACATTGCCCGGGTCATCGAGATGTGGACAAAGATCCCCGCCAGCAAGATCAAGGAAGAAGAGTTCAAGCGTTTGGCGGAGCTTGACCAGCGGCTGCGCGCCCATGTGGTGGGTCAGGACGAGGCGATCGCCGCCGTGTCCGCCGCGATCCGCCGCAACCGCGTGGGTATTTCCCCCAAGCACAAGCCGGTGAGTTTTATCTTCGTGGGGCCCACCGGTGTGGGCAAGACGGAACTGGTCAAGCAGCTGGCTGACGATTTGTTCAATGCGCCGGAGAGCCTGATCCGCCTGGATATGTCCGAGTTTATGGAGAAGCACTCTGTCTCCCGTATTGTGGGCAGTCCTCCGGGCTATGTAGGCTACGACGAGGCGGGGCAGTTGACGGAGAAGATACGCCGCAAGCCCTACTCCGTTGTGCTGTTCGATGAGATCGAAAAAGCACACCCGGATGTGCTGAATGTGTTGCTGCAGATTTTGGACGACGGACAGATCACAGACGCCCACGGACGGAAGGTGAATTTTGAGAACACCGTCATCGTGATGACCTCAAATGCAGGGTCCGACACTAAATCCGCCGGTGCAGTGGGCTTCGGCGGCAGCGCTGACGACCAGGGCAGGGAGCGAATCATGAAGGCACTGCAGGACTTCCTGCGGCCGGAGTTCCTGAACCGCGTGGATGAGATCGTGTGCTTCAACCACCTGACAAAAGAGAACTTTGCCGGGATCGCCCGTATCATGCTGGATGAGTTGAAAGCCTCGCTGGGCGACAAGGGCTATACCCTCCGCTATGACGAGGCACTGGTGGACTATTTGGTAGAGAAATCCTACTCTTTGACATACGGCGCCCGAAACCTGCGGCGCCTGATCCAAAAGGAGCTGGAGGACCCCATGGCCGCCCGTATCATCGATGCGTTCGAGCATCCCATTACGCAGATCAGCGCCACCGTACGTGACGGTGCGGTGCAGCTGTACACATTGTGAGGTGAGTCTATGCTGTTTCGCAAGGATATGGATCCCCGGTGCGCATACTGCGCCAAAGGAAGCCGCATTGGCGAGGACAAGGTAGCCTGCGTCAAGCGGGGTGTCGTGATGCCGGAGGACCACTGTGGCGCGTTTAAGTACGACCCATTGAAGCGGGTACCGCCCCGGCCGATGAAGCTGGATACAGACAAGCTGCGGGAAGAGGATTTTCAACTGTAAGCACAATAGGCAGCCGCCTCTGGGCGGCTGCCCGTGCAGTGAAAGGAGAATGGCATGACTGTTAAAAAAGTATGGGCGGTGTACTTCAGCGGGACCGGTACCACGAAGAAAACAGTCGATCGCATCGCCCACCGTCTGGCAGAAGCGTTGGGCACAGACTGCGAAGTGTATGACTACACGCTGCCTGCCGCACGCCGACAGGAGCTGACCATTCCGTCCGGTGATGTGGCCGTAGTGGGTTGTCCCACCTACGCTGGGCGCGTTCCAAATCTGCTGATGCCGTACCTGCGGGATATGGTGCACGGCGAGGGTGCTTTGGCGGTGCCTGTGGTGCTGTTCGGCAACCGCAATTACGATGACGCACTGATGGAGCTGTCGCAGCTGCTGACGGCTGACGGCTTTTCCTGCGTGGCCGGAGGGGCCTTCGTGGGGGAACACAGCTTTTCCCGTACCTTAGGCGCGGGTCGGCCCAGTTGGGCGGATATGGCGGAGATGGATGTCTTTGCCGACCATGTGGCCACCAAGCTGATAGTGAGAGATACTGCGCCCGTCACCGTGGGCGGCTGCGACCCCATACGGCCCTACTACACCCCCCGTGACCGTCATGGAGAACCCATCAATATCCTGAAGGTCAAGCCCAAGACGGATATGACAAAATGCGGGGGCTGCGGGCTATGTGCTGCCCGGTGTCCCATGGGAAGTATCGACCCGGCGGACGTGTCCCGGGTCAACGGAGTGTGCATCAAGTGCGGAGCCTGTGTCAAGGGCTGTCCCACCGGTGCCAAGTATTTCGATGACCCCGGGTATCTATACCACAAGAGCGAACTGGAGGAGATCTACGCCCGGCCGGCAAAGAACAAGGTGTTTCTGTAAGTATCAAAGAGGCAGGCGGCGGAGATAATACATAAGCTGTGCTGATGACGTGAAGCCTTCCATTCCAAGTGGACAAAATGTGGAATTGACCGTTGACAAACGGCACAGTGTATGGTAGTCTAACAAAGCTGTCCGGAAGGGCAGAGCGCGTGTAAAGC
>CEAF01003998.1_pt1 | contig 19100 bp, 16 predicted proteins | sample 557431 | NCBI WGS metagenome assembly CEAF01 (sample SAMEA3182068, study PRJEB8094) | gut metagenome | biome: human; feature: gut; material: Stool; isolation source: human stools | place: Canada | collected 2013-11-18 | reverse complement strand
CCTGGTGATATAGAAGCCTGGGATTCACCTGTACCAGCAAGCTTCTTAGGAAGCATATATATTGCCTCCGTTCTTCACCCAGAAAAGGTTACTAATGATTTCTATGAAGAATGTGTAACGAAATTCTATGAAAGCTTTTATGGATTCACACCTGCTAAATAAGGATGATTTATGTTCAAAAATACTTCTAATTACCGGAACAAAATTATACTTTTATCAGTCATACAGGTACTGCTTCTTATAGTAGTACTTGTATGGTCTGTCATTACCGGACAGTATCCACTCACATTAAAGAGCTTACTGTCTGGTGATACTATGTCTATTATGGTCTTTAAAAGGCTCAGGCTTCCCCGCGCCCTTATGGGTGTTATAGGCGGTTTTGGGCTTTCAATATCAGGTTATATATATCAGCTTATATTTAAAAACCCTCTGGCTTCTCCCGATATCGTTGGTGTTTCCTCCGGCGCAAGTGCCGGTGCTGCTCTTGCAATAGTTGCAGTTTCTGCTTCTGTTCCAGTCATCTCAATATCTGCATTTATCGGAGCTGTAACAGCCCTCATAATAACTCTGCTCACAGCCTATCTTGTCCCTGGAAGAAACAGTTATACTATCGTGCTTGCTGGTATAGCTATTCATTCTGTGGCACAGACTATACTTATGTTTCTAAAGCTTGCTGCAGATCCTGAAAAACAGCTTGCTTCAATCGAATACTGGATTATGGGAAGCCTTAATGGTATTTCAAAGGACAGCCTTGCTATTCCGTTCTTCACAACACTTACCGGCTTTATTATAATGGCTATGTTATACAGACAGGTTCTCATTCTCTCTACAAGCGAAGAGGAAGCTGTATCGCTAGGTGTAAACGTGACAAGTCTGCGTTTTATCATATTAATGCTTGCTACATTAATAGTATCATCAATAATATGTGTTACGGGGCTTATAAGCTTTATCGGACTTATCGCACCTCATATTGCCAGACTTCTTACAAAGCGTAATGACATATTTACATACATAACAAGTGGCTTCACAGGAGCTATTTTACTGACACTTGCTGATATACTGGCAAGAAGTGTATCCCCATCAGAGCTGCCAGTCAGTATATTTACCTCACTTCTTGGTGCTCCACTGCTTATCATTCTGCTTATCAGAGCTAATAAAAAGGAGGCGTTATGATGTCCGATTTATTCAATAATACATTTTCCGCAGACGGAATATCAGTATATTACGGCAGCACCTGTGCGGTTGATAACGTAAGCTTTGACCTTATGCCTGGACAGCTTAATGCTGTTATTGGCAATAACGGCTGTGGTAAAACCTCTCTTATTAAGGCCATCATGGGACTTATAAAACACAACGGAAAATGTCAGCTTAATGAACACTTACTTGAAAACCTCTCTGTTAAAAAAAAGGCACAGCTCATAAGCTACATTCCCCAAAGAAACAATCTTACTATAAGCATGACCGTCAGGGATGTATGTCTGCTTGGCTTCAATCCTCATATGCACATACTTGGAGGCTACACCACAGATATGCTCAGGCGTGTGGATAAAGCTATTGATATGGTTGGACTTAAGGGTTTATACGAATCAGACTTCTTAGCTTTAAGCGAAGGGCAGAAGCAGTTATGTATTCTGGCACGCACCATAATAGAGGCTTCCCCACTGCTTCTTCTCGATGAACCGGATAGTGCACTTGATTTTTCTAACCGTCATCTTCTTATGCAGCACATAAGAAGTATTGTATCCGATGGCAGATGCGCCCTAATGTGTATTCACAGCCCTGAGCTTGCTTTAGAATACTGCGATAATATACTTCTTATGAAGTCTGGGACAATCCTTAGCACCATTAATACACATACAGACTCTCTTGATATTATTAATGAAAAGATGTCTCTTATATATGATAATATTAATGTCATTGAATGTACTGACATTAACCATAAAACCCACCGCATAGTTGTGGCATTATAGCCTATACCTATACTGCGTATATATGTCTATTTACACTAGACACGCCTACGTTATAAAAGCATTTACTGAAATGAGGTGACTTAATCTATGGATAATTGTTATTTAGACGCTCTGGCTGTAATTACTTTTTTTAAAATGTCCCATAAAAAGCACTTGTTTATTACGGGAGAGCGGGGAAGTGGTAAATCATATCTGTTAAACAGCATTTTAAACCAGATTGAAGAAACTATGGATATGTCTGATTTTTTCAATTATCTGCTAAGCCGCAGAACAGACACACCAGAAGTTGTTATTAAATCTAATCTTATAGATGATGGAAAAGAATATGTGATTGGCAGACCACGTACACTCACTCCTGTTTCCCCTAAAAAAGGCAACAACATGACCTCCGTAGAGGATGGCTTTATTAACTGCGCCTGTCCTGCCATTATGAAGCATCTTATGACCTCTGCTGATAGTGTATTTGTTATTGACGAGCTTGGTTATCTGGAAAGCTCCTGTATCCCTTTTCAGGAGAACATTAAAAGTCTTCTTGATAACTCACGCGTATTAGCGGTCATCAGAAAACAATCCACAGAATTTCTTGACAGTATTAAAAGCAGATCTGATGTACTTTTAATCGATATTGATAATACCTTCAGCTCTATTTCGTGCATTATTATGGCATCCGGTATGTCAAAAAGATTCGGTACCAACAAGCTTTTAGCCTCCTTCAACAACAACACTCTCTTTGAAAATGCGATAAATATAAGCCACTTTGTAAGCTTTGGTAAAACTCTTGCCGTAACCCGTCATGATGAGCTTGTACAGATATGTGAACGGGAACATATACATTGCATTAAACACAATATGCCTTACAGAAATGATATGGTACGTCTTGGTGTTTCACGTATTCTAAAGGAAACTAACAGACACAAAAGCTGCTGCACCCAAGGGATATTATTTCTTCCATCAGACCAGCCGCTTATCACTAAGACAAGCCTTCAGCTGCTGTGCCTTTTATTTATTTACTACAACAGCAGTTATTTTGCTTGTAACAGCACAGATAAATCCAGCAATGCCAATAATAATTATTTCAATAATAATAGTAAGATATGCCGTCTTGCTTTTAATGGAACTCCTGGTTCTCCTGTAATATTCCCAGCCAGATATTATGATGAACTGATGAATCTTCCACAAGGCAAGGGTGGCGGTTTTATTGCAAAAAAACATCCTGCACAGGTTGTTTTAGTTCCTGCACAGGATGAATATGAATTATATGATATTGATACTCCTGATGACCTTATTCGTCTTTCCCGGTATCTTCGCTAATTGCTGTACCTTATTTAGTTACAGCCTTTTCCTTTATTGTTGCTGCTTCTTCTGAAACAACTTCTTTAACCGTTTCCTCAGCTTTATCCTTAGGAAGAATTATGTTAAGTAATATTGCTACAAATGCTGCTGGAACAATACCAGACTCACCAAACATAAGCTGTACTGCCTGTGGTGTATGTGCAAGGATTGCAGGGCTTACACCCATACCATAGCCTACACCAAGTGCAACCGATACAATAGAAAGCCTTCTTGCATCAAGCGGCTCCTTAGTGATAAGCTGGATACCACTTACAATAATTGATGAGAACATCATAACTGCCGCACCACCAAGTACTGACTGTGGCATGATTGATATTAATGCTCCAAGCTTAGGAATAAGACCACATAATATAAGGAATACAGCACCAGATGCAAGTGCAATTCTGTTAACAACCTTAGTCATTGCAACAAGGCCAACATTCTGGCTGAATGATGTATTAGGAAGCACACCGAAAAGTGCTGCAAGCGATGAACCTAAACCATCACACATAACTCCGCCTGAAAGTTCTTTATCTGTCGCTTCTCTTCCTACTCCACCGACCATAACACCTGATATATCTCCAACAGTTTCTACTGCTGTTACAACAAACATAACAAGCACAGGAAGTATTGCTCTTAAGTCAAACACTGGCTTAACTGGCATGAACTTAGGAATCGCAATCCACTTAGCTTCTGCAACCTTATTCCAGTTAAGTACCCATGACTTAGTATATTCAACTCCCTCAGCATTAACTGCTGTATGTGGAAGCACACAGCCCATAATAGCTGCTACAATATAACCAACAATAATTCCAATCAGTATAGATGATGAACTAAGATATCCCTTTGTCCAGTGCTTAACGAATAATATAACAATAAGCACAACAAACGCCAGAAACAGATTCTCTAATGAGCCAAAGTCTTTAGCCCCGTTTCCACCACCGAATGAATTGATACCAACAGAAATAAGTGACAGTCCAATAGAAAGCACAACAGTTCCTGTTACAACTGATGGGAAAAATCTTCTTAAAGGCTTAATAAATGCACCAAGCACAGTTTCAAAAAGACCACCTATAATGGATGCTCCCATAATTGCACCATAGGCTAATACTCCGCCTCCCATAACCTTTGTTATACTGCTGAATACTCCGATAAATCCAGAGCTTGTACCCATAATAATAGGCACCTTGCCTCCAACAGGTCCAATTGAAAACAACTGTATAAGTGTTACAATACCAGCTATAATCATAGCATTCTGTAAAAGTGCAACCTGAATAGATGCATACTCACTTCCTGCTCCAATACCACAGGCTCCTGTAATAATAAGCAACGGTGTAAGATTTCCTACAAACATCGCCATAACGTGCTGAAGTCCAAGTGGTATCGCCTGTTTTAATGAAAGCTTTCCATTAAAATCATATGCCTCCGGCATAAGTTCTTTTATTTTTTTCATATATCCTCCGGTATATTAACCATAATCTATCTGTTATTAATCTCATATGAAGAAGGTCTAGGGAAAATCATTATTCAAGTACTGATTTTCCTTAGACCTTCCTTCTGTATGACCTACGCTTATTATCTCTGCACATCAAATGAAGCATTATTCATAAGTCGCTTAATCTGGTCAACGCTTGTGATGTTAGTATCGCCGCGGATAGCGTGCTTCATTACTGAAGAAGCTACTGCGAAATTGACGATATCTTCGTGCTTCCAGTCATTCTGCATAAGAGCATAGATAAGACCAGAAGAGAATGCATCTCCACCACCAACACGGTCAACAATCTCAAAATTGAGTGTCTTGCTTTCGTAAGTCTTTCCGTCAGCATAGTAGAAAGCCTTAAGAGAGTTATTACTTCCTGAATGAACATAACGTACTGTTCTTGCAATTGCTTTCATATGGTACTGCTCATCAATAGCCTTGAATACTCTGTCCATATCCTCAAATGATGGATCCATAGTAAGGCCGTCCTTAACATCTGTACCATCTGCATTGTATACATGGATAGGCTCAATACCTATAAGTACATCTACATATGGAAGATATCTGCTGAGTACATCCCTTGCTGTTTCAAAAGACCATAATGTACTTCTGAAATTAGGATCAAAGCTTACCGTAAGTCCAAGCTTCTTAGCTGCCTTGATAGCCTTATCTATAAGACGACGGCAGTTATATGAAAGAGCTGGTGTGATGCCACTTAAATGTAACCAGTCATAATCCTTTAAGATGTTCTCAAAATCTACATCCTTATAATCATATTCAGCAAATGCTGAGCTTCCTCTATCATATATTACCTGTGAAGGTCTTACTGAAACACCTTCTTCAAGGTAATAAAGTCCCATTCTTCCGTCAGACTTGATAATGTGCTTAGTGTGTACATCATTAGCCTTAAGGTAGTTGATACAAGACTTACCAAGGTCTGTGTTAGGTAATACTGTAAAAAATGTTGAATCTACACCAAGGTTAGCGAGTGAAACTGCTACGTTGGCTTCTGCTCCACCATAGTTAACTATGAAATTGTGGGTTGTAACTATCTTCTCATAGTTAGGTGGTGACAATCTTAACATCAATTCGCCAATTGCTATGAACTTCATACGTGCCTCCATCTATCATTAAACTTTAAACCTGATATTAAGTAATATTTTATGGCAATAATCTGTACTTTTATTGCTCTATATTGTCAAAATAATACTCCATTTAATGATACTACTTATCCTATAAAATTGCAAATTGTATTTAACGCATTAACTCATAAATACCGCAGTATTTTGTTGCATTAACACACCATTTCATTGTATAATTAAAAATATTTTGAAGCGAGGAAAGTAATACCTATGGACATTTACGAATCATTGAACTCTATTTTAGTAACTTTATTCAATGATATAATGAACATTGAAGAAAAGGCTTTAATTACAGATGAATTTTCTGACATCACAGTTACTGATATGCACATAATTGAAGCTATCGGAATTAAAGAGCCACGCACTATGGGAACAATATCCAAGGCCTTAGGCGTGACTATGGGAACTCTTACAGTCGGCATTAACGGACTTGTTAAAAAGGGATATGTAATAAGGACAAGAAGTGAAGAAGACCGCCGTGTCGTATATGCTTCCCTCACACCAAAGGGTAATGCGGCATACACTCACCATATGAAATTTCATCAGGATATGATTAAACATATAACTGACGATTTAAGCGAAGATGAAGCCGCCGTACTTATTAAGACATTTACAAGACTTGAAGATTATTTTAAAAGCATATCATAACATTCAAAATGATTATGGAATTATATTAACATATAACTATACTGTCGCAGCTGCGTAACTTTTAACGCACTGCCTGCATAGCAAAAACCCCACAGATATGAATTTCTGTGGGGTTTTTTGAAAGATTATTAATCTTTCCGCCGACCGGGCCGGCATAATTTATATATGAGAGTTTTGGAAAAGTAAGCTTATTTAGTTAATTCAGCTGTCTTATATATAAATGTTACTGAATTGTCCTTACCATCTGATTTACCAAGGAATGTGTTGTAATTCTGACCAAGCTTGATTACTTCCTTGATTGTATCTACTGCTGTATCAGCATCATCTCCAACAAGACTTGTAATAGCCTTAATACCTGTCTCATTGAATTCTGCCATACCATCTTTAAGTGTTATAGCACCATCATTAAGCTGTGTTACGCCATCTGCTAAAGTTACAGAAGATGACTTAAGTGTTGATGTTCCATCAGCAAGCTGTGTAGAACCACTTCTTAAAGCTTCATTGTTAGAATTAAGTGTGCTGAAACCACCAGCAATCTGTTCAATACCACCGTTAAGTGTATCATTGTTACCATTAAGCTGTGCAAGTCCTGCGCTTATCTGTGCTATACCACCATTAAGTGTATCATTGTTATCGCTAAGCTGTGCAAGTCCTGCACTTATCTGTGCTATACCACCATTAAGTGTATCATTGTTACCACTAAGCTGTGCAAGTCCTGCATTAAGCTGTGATGCACCTGCGTTAAGTGTATCGTTATTCTTAACAAGTTCACCAAGTCCGTCTGTTAATGACTGGCTTCCATCTGTAAGCTGCTTTAATGCTGCATTAATAGTTTCATTATTGCTAAGATTGCTGACAACTGCATCTAATGCACTTGAAGCACCTATATTACCAGCGGCTTTAATAAGAAGTCCTAACTGGTTAGCATATACATAATCCTTTGAACCAGCCTGTGATACCTGTGGAGTATATGGCTTACCGCTTGTCACAGCTTCTGTATATGTCTCTGTTATTATATTAGTTGTATAAGCTGTAAGATACTTTACAAAATAAGCTGATATATCTGTTGCTGCCTCACTACTGCTCTTCTTACCCAGATCACTAAGGTCTGTTGCTATAGTTACATCACTAAGACCTAATGCTGTTCCTAATTTCTGTAAATCAGCTGCCTGCTCCATAACAGTCTTTCCTGTTGAGTCTGCTACAGAATTCATCTTATAAGCTGTTGAATTAGCTGCAAGTTCCTTAACAACATTTCCAATAAGTGCTGTCTTAATGCTCTTTATTCCTTCATTTAATTGTGAAGCTCCTGCCTCTGCACTAGCAACACCATCTGTATAAGCCTTTAAACCTGTCTGTAATGAAACTGCACCTGCTGCCGCACTGGCAACACCGCCTGTATATGTTGAAAGACCACTCTGTAATGTGCCTGAACCTGCATTAAGTGCTCCTACACCATCAGTATAAGTCTTTAAACCTGACTGTAACTGTCCTGAACCTGCACCAAGCTGGTTAGCTCCTGCTGTGTATGCACTGATACCATCCTTAAGCTGTCCTGCACCTGCTGCCAGAGCTGTAGCACCATCTGTATAAGCATAGATACCATCTTTAAGCTGGCTTGCACCATCATTTAACTGGTTCACGCCATCTGTAAGTGCTGGAATACTGTCAGAAAGTGTCTGTGTACCATTCTGGAGAGTAACTGTTCCATCTGTAAGCTGGTCAGCTGCTGACTGAAGCTCATTCATCTTATCTTCAAGCTTAGCAAGTGAGAAATCATCTGTATCTATATCATTAAGTGTGCTTGTTGTAGCAACTGACATAGACATATCAAGCTCGAAATCCTCTACATCTGCTGATATTTCAAAGTATTCTGGAATATCCATATCAAGGCTTTCACCATCAAACTTAAGGTTTAAAGTATCCTTTAAGCCTGGCATAGCCATACCAAGTGCAATGATATTATCGCCAACCTTGCTTACCTTGCCGTTAGTAACTTCTACATTACTGAACTTATCTGTTGGAAGAAGTGTTCCTGTAATCATAGTAAATGGAACATAAGCTATCTGTGACTTTCCATTAACTGTTATATTCTTCTTCTCATTGTTAGTATAGTCATATCTGATAGTAACCTTACCACTCTTGCCAATCATATCTTCTGGCTTAGTTTCAACACCATTTAACTTGTAAGTAACCTTTATTGAAACAGGAGCAGTCTTATCAGATGTGCTCTGGTTAGTTGTTGTTTCGCCCTTAGAATCAGTAACCTTTTCTGTTACAAGAACGTGATCCTGAGTTCCGTCTGCCTTATCAAATACATATACCATCTCGTCTCTTGTATTTGTCTTTAATGTACTTGTATTTGATATTGAAAGCTCGTTCTTAATAGCATTTGTTATAATATTCTCTGTATTAGAAGCAGCCTCACTGCTTATTGCAACCTCACTGCCTGTCTGATTATATGCTGTGCTAGTGCCACAGCCTGTAAGTGTTGAAGCAATAAGAACAACACTTAATAATACTGAACTATATTTAAATAAAGTCTTCTTAACCATAACTATTCCTCCATTTTCTTACTTCCTGATATATTCTTATATCTGTTACGACATATGCATCTTTGGCCCATTCATATATATTCCTGATTACATATCCTGATTCTTCTTAGGCTTAAATCCTATACTTGTATTGATAATGAGCTTATCACATAATACAAACAATGATGGAAGTATGAAGATAACTACGAACATACTTATAATTGCACCACGCGCCATAAGTGTACAAAGCGAACCAATCATATCAACTGAAGCTATACATCCAACACCAAATGTTGCGGCAAAGAAACCAAGCGCACTAACAATAATTGATGGTATTGATGTTGAAAGAGCTATCTGGATTGCTTCCTTCTTAGCGTATCCCTGGCTTCTTTCCTTCTTATATCTTGTTGTCATAAGAATAGCATAATCGACTGTTGCACCAAGCTGGATAGTACCGATAACTACTGATGCAATAAATGGTATCTGTGTATGCGTAAAATATGGAATACCCATATTAACAAATATAGCAAATTCGATTGCTGAAACAAGTATAATTGGAAGCGATATTGATTTAAGTACGAACAGGATAATAACAAATATAGCTACTATTGATACCGCACTGACTGTCTTAAAGTCCTTATCTGTTATAGTGATAAGATCCTTGGTACAAGGAGCTTCACCAACTACCATTGCCTTAGAATCGTAAGACTTTACAATATCATTCACCTTACTAATCTGATTGTTAATTTCATCTGATGCTATTTTGTAATCTGTAGCAATCATCATTATCTGATAATCTTCACCCTTAAGCTCTGATACTGTCTTAGCCGGTAAGAATTCCTGTGGAATACCAGACTTAAGTGCTGTGTCAAGTCCGAGTGCGAACTGTACACCGTCTACATCACCTAACTTATCAAGCATTTCGTTAGCTGTATCTGTAGACATACTAGAGTCAGCAAGTATCATATAGATTGAATTCATATCAAAGTTTTCTTCCAGCTTCTTATTAGCCTGTGAGCAGGCAAGGTCATCTGGAAGTGTATCAGACAAATCATAATATACTGATGTATGATTCTGTCCATATATAGCAGGTCCTAATAATACAACAAAGACAATTACAAATATCCATGAGTGGTTTACTATAAATGTAGCAAGCTTATCGAAGTTTGGCATAATCTCACGATGCATTGTCTTCTCTAATGCCCTGTCAAATGTAAGTATCAATGATGGAAGGATTGTTACACAACCGATAACACCGAATACAACACCCTTTGCCATAACGATACCAAGGTCAAGACCAAGTGTGAAGCTCATAAAGCAAAGTGCAATGAAACCTGCAACTGTTGTTATAGAAGAACCAACTACGGATGTAAGTGTATTACCAATGGCAACTGCCATCGCTTCCTTGTGGTCATCCGGATATATTTCCTTCATTTCCTTGTAGCTGTGCCATAAGAAGATTGAATAATCCAGTGTAACACCTAACTGAAGTACAGCCGCAAGAGCTTTAGTTATATATGAAACCTCACCTAATAAAATGTTAGAACCCAGGTTGTATACAATTGCCATTCCTATACTTATCATAAAGAATACTGGTACAAGAAATGAATCCATAAATATAGCAAGCACGATACATACAAGAACTACTGCTATAAGTACATAAAGTGGTGTCTCTTTCTCCGAAAGATTCTTAGTATCCGTAACTACTGCTGACATACCACTTATAAAGGCCTGACCCTCTGTCTGCTCTCTTATCTGTATGATAGCATTCATAGTATCATCACTTGAAGTTGTATTATCGAAGAATATTGCAAATAAAGTTGTATCTGTGCTGTCATTCTCGAAATACTTTCTGAATTTTGATGGAACAATCTCAGATGGAACATCTTCACCAACTATTCCTGTGTAAGAAATAACCTGTGCAACGTGGTCTACATTCTCTACCTTCTTAATAAGTCTGTCAGTAGACTTCGTATCCATATTCTGGACAACGACCATCGCGTATGCACCCTTATTGAAGTCATCCATAAGAATGTCCTGACCCTGCATAGTCTCTATCTCATTCGGAAGATAATACAGAATATCGTAATTAACTCTTGTATTAAAGTATCCGATTGCAGATGGAATAAGAAGCAGGAAACTCAGAATAAGAATTGGAATTCTGAGTTTAACAATTACTTTTCCAAACTTTTCCATAACTCGCCTCATTTCTACGTCTGCGACGTAATTTTACTTTGATTGGACTGATAACCTCTCAATAATTAATAACTCTCTTAATTAATTACATTTATTATCAATTCAATACATATGACCGTGATCTCTCAAATATGACTTTTGGTCATTTTCTTTGCAAGTGTTATTCTAGCACAAAATGACCGATAGTCAATACTCAAAATGACTAAAAGTCATTTTTTTATAGATTTTTTATTTTCAACATGGTAGAATATTAATTGACAGAACAACTAATATTATGCCTGCATTAGATTGGAGATTTTATGGGAAAACTTGAGAACAACAAACAACAGAAAAGGACTTCCCTCTTAGATACAGCTTTTAAGCTCTTTACAACGCAGGGTGTTTCCAAGACATCAATTGCCGAGATTTCACAGAAAGCTGGAATTGCCAAGGGCACTTTTTATCTGTATTTCAAAGATAAATATGATATAAGAAATAAGCTCGTTTCTCACGAGGCAAGCAAGCTCTTTAAAAATGCAGTGAGTGCATTAGAGCTTCATATAAAAGAACAGCAGATTAATGACCATTCGTTTACAATTACATTTACCGAGGAGATTATATTTATTGCTGACCACATAATTAATGTGCTTAACACCAACCAGACACTTCTTACATTTATATCAAAGAACCTGTCATGGGGAATATTTAAAGAGGCTCTTACAACCAATGTCGCTGATGACGACATTAATTTTAAAGATATCTACTATGAAATGCTTGAAGACTCTGGTCTTAACCTCAACGAGCCCGAGATTATGCTGTTTATGATTGTCGAGCTTATAAGCTCAACATGCTACAGCTCAATCCTTTACAAAGAACCAGCTGATATTGACAGGCTCAAGCCTTACCTTTATAAGGCCATTAAGGCAATTATCAATGAACATACAATAGAAGATTAGAAGATAAGAAATCCCCTTCCTTACCAGAAATATTATCTGATAAAGAAGGGGATTTGTACCACTCCACCTATAATTTTAAAATTTACTCTTAAATTTATTTTAGCTAAGACTCTCTTTTAATCACTCTTTTATATAAGTTTTTAACATTTGTGTAACATTTTTTCTTTTAAGAACTAATTTCCCAGAAGCTTATTATATATATCCCTCTTAGATACGCCCCTGTCCCTGGCTGCTGCCTTCATAGCCTCTTTTTTATCAAGTCCCTGTGCTATATACATATCAACGTGTTCCTGCTCAGACATAGTAAGCCACTGTGCCTGTGCTTCCTCTTTAAGCTCATTTCTGTCTTTTCCAGCAATTACAAGAACATACTCGCCCCTTGGCTGGTTATTCTCATAATAACTGCACGCCTCTGCAAGCGTTGTAACCATACTATTCTCATAGCGTTTGGTAAGTTCCTTGCATATAGTAACTGCCCTGCTTCCTCCTAACACCTCAGAAAGCTCTTTAAGTGTCTTTAAAAGCCTGTGTGGAGCTTCGTATATAATCATTGTTCTTGTTTCATCTTCAAGCTCTTTTAATATGTCTTTACGCTCATTCTTGTCCGCCGGAAGAAATGCTTCAAATGCAAAACGTCTTGTTGCCTGTCCCGACATTGTAAGTGCCGTTATACACGCTGCCGCACCAGGAACTGATGATACCTTAATTCCTGATGCAAGTGCCTGCCTTACAAGCTCCTCTCCCGGGTCAGATATTCCAGGTGTTCCAGCATCAGTTATTACAGCGACTGACATTCCTTTAAGCATCTTCTCAACAAGCACCTTTGCCTTATCATACTTGTTATATTCATGATAGCTTGTCATCGGCGTATTAATCTCAAAATGATTAAGCAGTTTTATGCTGTTTCTCGTATCCTCCGCCGCAATAATATCAACTTCCTTTAATATCCTTAACACCCTGAACGTAATATCCTCAAGATTACCAATCGGAGTTGCACACAAATATAACTGCCCAACTCCGCTATTATTATGAGAGCCATTAAATTCTTCAAGTGCCTGCACACTATCATAATCAATATCTGTAATATTATCTTCCATACTGCTCCTCTCTTAAATTCATACTAATTGTACATTTTTAAAAGTTCTTCCGTGTAACTTCCATCGCTATTGTATACAATAAGTGGTTCTTCCACTATAAGCTGTGAACGTCCGCCCTTTACCGCCTCTATAAGCACCATATTAGCTGGCTTATCTATATGCGGATACACAAGCCTTATACGCTTTGGCTCAAGGTGGTTATTCTTCATAGAAGTAAATATATCTACAAGTCTTGATGGTCTGTGAACCATATACATATGTCCCTTAACCTTAAGGCACTTTGAAGCTTCCCTTACAACGTCCTCAAGACTGCATAGAAGCTCGTGTCTTGCGATTGCCTTGGCACTCTCAGGATTTACAATTCCGTGATTTTCATTCATATATGGTGGATTGCTTGTAACCACATTAAAAGAAGCCCCACCTAAAATATGTGAAGCTTCTTTAATATCACCTTTTACAATATTAACCTTGTCTGACAGACTATTAAGTTCAACATTTCTGACAGCAAGGTCATAACTGATATCCTGAATTTCCAAGCCTGTATACATACTGCCTGGATTTTTCGCCTGCATAAGAATTGGTATTACACCATTTCCAGTACCCATATCAAGCACCTTCTGGTTCTTTCCGGCCTTCGCAAATGTAGACAACAACACAGCATCCATTCCAAAACAGAACACATCTGTATTCTGGATTAGTCTGAGATTATCCCTGCATAAGTCATCAATTCTCTCATTGGCATTAATACCTGCATTAATCTTAACATCAGTCATCATTAATATGGGCTTTTCCTTCCTTTTTCTCAAGCTCTTCGAGTTCTTTTAACTCTTTATCATCTATATTCATTCTGTCGTTTCTTCTCTTAGGCTTAAATCTAAGCTCAGCAACAGGATACTCTCTTATCTCTTTCTCATCTCCATCAAGTGTGACAATTACCTTAACAAGCTGTCTTAACACATTAACGCTTGATACCTCACCCTTTAACTTCTCAGGTGTAGTAACATAATCTCCCACATTAGGAAGGTTGCTGTTAAGCTCCTCGTAAGTTTCCTGCTCATTCTTAAGACAGCACATAAGTCTTCCACACACACCCGATATCTTTGATGGATTAAGCGATAAATTCTGTTCCTTTGCCATCTTAATTGACACTGGTATGAACTCTGGCATATATGTTGCACAGCACAATGGTCTTCCACAAGAACCAATTCCGCCTAATATCTTAGTTTCATCTCTTACACCAATCTGACGAAGTTCAATTCTTGTCTTAAATACTGCTGCCAGATCCTTTACAAGCTCTCTGAAATCAATTCTTCCATCCGCTGTAAAGTAGAACAATACTTTATTATTGTCAAATGTATACTCAACCTTTATAAGCTTCATTTCAAGATTATGCTTCTTAATCTTCTCAAGACATATCTTATACGCTTCTTTTTCCTTTTCCCTGTTCTTAGCTTCCCTTTCATCATCATCAGGTGTCGATATTCTGATAATAGCCTTAAGCGGCTGTACAACTGCTGAATCCTCAACCTCTCTTTCACCAAGAACAACGTGGCCATACTCAATTCCTCTTGCTGTTTCAACAATAACGTGCTGACCAACCTCAACATTATACTGTCCCGGTGCAAAGAAATATATTTTGCCCACCTGCCTGAATCTAACACCAACAACTTTAGTCATCTATTTTTAATCTCCAATCCTGCCAAATATTAATTCCTAACATCAGCCAATTATTCACTAACTGCCTACATATCCTCTTTCATAGCCATAATAAGAAGTTCTATGCATAAGTCAAAATTAACATTGGCCTTAAGTCTTACCTTTACTTTATCTATAGAATTAAGTATATCCTGAATTCCTTCGTATGACATAACCTCAGCCTGCGATTTGATAAGCGAAATCTCATCACTAAATATTAGATAATTCGTATCATTGGTACTCTTAAACATAAGCACGTCCCTGAACCACATAGCCATAAGATCAAGATAATCGTCTATTGTAAGCTTGTAATTAGTCACATCTTTAACAACTGCCATTATGTCTGCCGCCGTCATATCCTTCACATTCTTGATAACGTGCATAACATCATTCTTTAAATGTGCGAATTCCGTACTTTCTATAATAGTCTTAGCACGTCCAATCTTACCCTGTGCAAAATCAGCCGCAAACTTACGTTCATATTCTGACACGTCATAGTTATCCTTAAGATAATCCATAACTACGCTTTCCTTTAATGGCTTTAAATCAAGAAGCACACATCTTGATATAATAGTCTGTAAGAAAATGTCTGCGTTAGTCGTAAGAAATATAACAATACCATACGCTGGTGGCTCTTCTATAGTCTTAAGAAGTGCATTCTGTGCCTGCACTGTAAGCTTCTCAGCCTCATCTATAATGTATATCTTATAACGGCTTGAGTATGGTTTAATAAGCATATCTGATATTATCTGATCTCTTACATCATCTACACCTATACTTGCAGGCTTCTCGTGTCGTACCCATATTATATCAGGCTGATTGCCTGACTCTGTCTGTATACAGGAATGACATTTATTACAAGGCTTATTATCGCCTTCTGCCTCACACTGTAATGCTTTTGCAAATATCTTGGCAATCATCTTCTTTCCAGCACCAAGCCCTCCATTGATAATGTAAGCGTGTGATACCTTATCTAATTTAATTGCGTTCTGTAAATGCTCTTTAATTGTATCGTATCCATAAATATCTGAAAATGTGCTCATTATATACTCCAATCTTATGCTGATATATCAAGCAATAAACCCCTGATATCATCAATTCTTCCTACAATCTCAAGATGATTTTTCTCTTCTTTAACAAGTTCTCCTGCCAGCTCATCAAGATTCTTATCCACAAGTTTAACAATACCATATACTCTGTGTCTGCCTCGTCTATCAAGAAAGTTCTCTCTTGAGAACTTATGGGAACGGTTAACAACCTCGTTAAGAAATCCCTTAACAAGCTCCCTGTACTTTCGCATATCCTTAATATCCATATGCTTTGCAATCTTCTCACCCTGCTCAGTAATCTGTTCCATCATACTGCCAAGCTTTTCCTGAAGATCCTTTTCTTCTATATTACTAATAAGAGTAAACTTAAAACTACTGTCCGTACTCTCTGTATTCTTCACCTGCTGAACTGAAGATGATGTCTGTATATCATTAATCTTTATATCCATAACTTTACTCTCTTTCGTGTCCACCATCATATAATTGTATCATATAAATATCATTAAGACAATTCAAGCCAACTCACTCTTACTGCATTTATAAAAGCTGCTGTTTAATTGCCTCTTTGATGTCCCTGATACAATCCTCTATTGTTCCATCGTTGCTAAATCTCTGATTAATTCCGGCTTCCTTAATCTTTTCCTCCGAAAAATCTTTACTGTCTGCAAGAAAACGCCTGCACATTTCCTCATACTGTGGTACTTCCTGCTTCTGTTCCCTGTTGATAGCTCTCATAAGCCTTATTCCATCATCGACTTCTATATATATCGGTAATATTGCATCTTTTCCAAAGTATGCACAAAATTTATTGTAAGCCTCAATAGTACCTATAACAATGTACTTGTCACCGCTTCCAAGCCTGATCTGCCCATCATCAACTGTAAAATATTTCCATTCACCATATACCGTGTTATATGTCCTCATTTCTATTACTTTATCAGCCGCTTCAAGCTCCAATGCCTTCTCATTATCTACATAATAATACTCTACACCTTCTTTTTCTCCAGCTCTCATAGGTCTTGTTGTATACATAATAACAGTCTTAAGATTTAGCTCCTTATCACCAACTAAAGCCTTAAATATATTATCTTTACCACTTGAACTTTTTCCCATTAAAAATGCTATCTCAGGCATAACAAAGCTCCTTCTTTTACACCTACAACCTCCAGACCTGCCTCACCAGCCGCCTGAAGTATTGCAATAATCTTTCGTGTAATAACCTCTCCCGGACATAATATCGGTATTCCCGGTGGATATACATACACTGACTCTCCACTTATCTTACCATATATCTTCTCATTATTCATCTGAATTTCATCACAACCTGATAAATCACGCCTGTTAAATGCTTGTGCAATTGTCAACGCCTGCTCATCCCTGAAATCAGCAACATTTATCTTATTACCATTATCCTCATCATTAATTAAAATCTCATCTTTACTTCTATTATTATATTTACTCCTACTCTCATCTATTTCTTCGTCTATCTCCTTTAATGCCGCAAGAACTCTATTATCTAATTCTTCGTCTATCTCTTTTAATGCCGCAAGAAATCTATCGTAATACTCCTGGGAGTCAAATATTGATGTCATCGCTATCACATACTTTATAGATGACATTTCAAGCTGGATTTTATATTTATAAAATAGAGTGTCATATAACCATTTTGCATCTTTATATCCTAATACAAGCTTTGATATGTCATCCGTCTTTATTAACCTGATATGCTTTAATTCTGACAATCCATTTCTTAAAATAGTGAGCTTATCAACATATTCAGCAAATAATTTATCACCGTCATTCTTAACAATGCTTAAGCTTCTTGCTATGGAAGACATTAATATATACGATGGACTTGTCGACTGGTATATGTTCCAATATCTTCTTATACGTTCTACATCAACTATTCCATAATTAATATGAATAAGTGCAGTCTGTGTAAGCGATGGAAGTGTCTTATGCACACTGTTAATTACTATATCAGCTCCACACTTAACTGCTGACTGTGGAAAGCTTTCCGAGAAATTAAAATGTGCACCATGAGCCTCATCAACAATCAATGGAATATTATATTGATGAAGATACTCTGCTATTGATTTAATATCAGATACATTTCCCTCATAAGTTGGTGATGTAAGTATCACGGCTTTAATATCATTTCTGTCATGGTCTGAGCTGTATTTATCCACAATGTCCTTAATTTCTTTTAATGTTATCCCCTTATAATACCCATATTCCTCATCATATTCTGGATAAATATACACAGGATTCAGTTCATTGAGGATAACTGCATTATAAACTGATATATGACAGTTTCTTGCCATTATAACAACATCATTTTTATGGGTAACTCCGCATATTGCCGACATATTACCTGCAGTGCTTCCATTTACCAGATACCAGCTCTCATCAGCTCCATAAAGCTCCGCCGCCTCATCAAACGCATCTTTAATAATAGTTTCGGCATTGTGCATATTATCAAAACCATTAATCTCCGTTATATCTTTCTCATATGGATTTCCCATATCACCCATATATAACTCAATTAATTCTTTATTTCTCTTAGCCCCCGGCATATGCATAGGTACTATATTTTCATCTTTATATTTATCTAACTTAGACAATATATCATTATATTTAACATTCGGTTTAATGCCTGAATTTTTATTTGTAGTTCCTGCATTGCCATTCAATAATATATCATCATATTTAATATCCTTATTTGTAGTTCCTGTTTTATCCGATTTTCCCGTTTTATCTAAATTCATCTTTATACTCTTATCTCCATTCCAATTCATTGTTACACTCTCATCTTTTATTTACTGTTATTTATTATTGGGATACAAAAAAACCATAGATACTACATAACGTAATACCTATGGTATAAATAAGTGCCTAGAACCGGAATCGAACCAGTGACACGAGGATTTTCAGTCCTCTGCTCTACCGACTGAGCTATCTAGGCAAAGTAGCGGGGACAGGATTTGAACCTGTGACCTTCGGGTTATGAGCCCGACGAGCT
>CEAF01065560.1_pt1 | contig 19108 bp, 17 predicted proteins | sample 557431 | NCBI WGS metagenome assembly CEAF01 (sample SAMEA3182068, study PRJEB8094) | gut metagenome | biome: human; feature: gut; material: Stool; isolation source: human stools | place: Canada | collected 2013-11-18 | reverse complement strand
ATATCAACGATCTTCACAGACAGTTGATATTATAGAAATCACATCGGATTTACACCGACATGAGGGCGTTGATCAGGAATACACCGCTGTATATTTCCTGACCACAAAATGTAGGGTTCTTCATGTGTGTAGCATAAAGTTAGGGACCTACATGTTTCATCTCACTTTTGTGTAAAGTATTATAAACCACTCTATGACATTATTAATTTTAAAATATCTTGGTTATCAATGGATTTATTCTTCCTTACCAGATTGTTCTCCATATCCATAACCATAGCCGTATCGTTTACCATAACCATAATACTTGCCATATTTACCATAGCCGTAATAATAACCGTACTTTCTTTTCTTCAAATCCAAACCATTTATTACTGTACATAGGTTAGGCAACTTATTTCCATCAATAAGTTCATTAATCAAAGTATACTCATTTTTACGGGTATAATCCGCACGACATACATAAACAGATAAATCAGCCACACGTCCTATTAATAAGGTATCAGTTACCATACCGACAGGAGCGGTATCGAGAATCACATAATCAAAATTCTTTTTGAGAGTCTCAATCGCTTTATCCAATCCATCACGTGCTAACAATTCTGTCGGGTTAGGAGGAACTGTTCCACCAGGAAGAATATAGAGATTCTTACTGACATCAGAGAGCTGTACCAAATCCATCAAATTCTTTTCCGGATTAGCCAAATATTGAGTTATACCTTGTTCTCTTTTTGATATATTGAATACCTTATTCAAACCTGGCTTGCGGATATCAAGACCAACTATTACTACCTTCTTCCCTAATAAAGAAAGACTGATAGCAAGATTACCAGAGATAAAAGATTTACCTTCACCACTGACTGTGGAAGTAACTAAAATCACCTTCTTGCCATTTCCAAGCATAAACTGAAGATTCGTTCGGACATTGCGGAAGGTTTCACTCATCAGGTTGTTTTGATTCTCAAATACAGCAATAGCTCCCTGCTTTTCATCTGTCAACGGAATATCACCGACAATAGGTGCACTAGTAAGTTTTTCTACATCTGCACGACCTTCAATCTTGAATTTGGTTAATTCAAGCAAATATATAACCCCTACCGGAATTCCGACTCCTAGTATCAAAGCGATCAAATAAGTAATTTTACTTCTAGGAGCCACAGGAGCATCATCTGCTATAGCTTCATCTATAATCTTCGCATTATTGGCTGTAGCAGCCAGAGTTATAGCATTTTCCTCACGTTTCTGAAGAAGCATCAAATAGAGTCCGGCCTTAATTTCCTGCTGACGCGCAATACTCACAAATTCGCGCTCCTGCCCAGGTGCCTCACTAATGCGACGGGAATAACGGCTCGCTTCACGATCCAGATCTGCCTTTGTGATAAACAATCCACGCAACACCCTGTCTAAAGAAACTTGCACATTCTCTTTCATTGCACTAATGCTGGTATCCAGGTTTATAATGGTAGGATTATTCTCCGTTGACGTACGCAGCAAACGTTTTCTCTCAACAAGCACATCATTATAACGATTAATGGCAGCCGCAAGATTCAAATCCTGCAATCCGATATTACTGGGCAGAACCTCATAACCTTCATTCTGCATATATTTCTGAAGATCCTGCAGCAAATTAATCTGGGTTTGATTCTCTACACGCTTCTTTTCATATTCAGCACTACCAGTTAAAGCGATCTGAGCATCACTGGTCAAATCCGTAATACCTGCCCCACGTTTAAAACTCTCCAAATCCTTTTCCGTGCTACCGAGTTCTTTTGAAATAATTCCAATACGTTCATTGATAAATTCTGCAGTTTTCTGTGCCACTTCATTCTTATCATTATTCGTATTGATATTATACATCTCCAATAATTTATTGATAAAATCTTTGCCTCGCTGCACATTTGAGTTTTTCAATGATATGACAGCTACAGAAGTAGTTTTGGAAGTGGGTTCGATAGTCATATTCTTGCAACACCATTTCGCTACCGTCAAAGGCTTATTAATTGTTGCTGTTATATTGCGTGTGGTCTTTTCCGAAGCTGTAGTTTCTTCCGATGTTCTTTTAGAAGATAATACCGAGTCCGGCGTCAGGAAAAAAGCCAATGTCCCTTTATCGGTAGGAAAAACCGCCGGCAATTTCTCAAAATGTTTCTGATATTCATCATCGTCAATCTTCACAGTCACATCCATACTTCCTTGTGGTTGTAATGCCATTTTCACAATCATCGGCTCCTCCAACAAATCAGCCTCCTGCGGAGTCAGACTCACTTGTACAGGTGAAGTCTTATACATGTTCCTGGAAGGAAACTCATCCTCATCTGTATAAGAAATATAGAGTCCCAAATCTTCAACCACCTCTTTGACGATAGTCTTTGAACGGAGAACTTCAATCTCGTTGTCAATATTCTGCGAAGAAGAGATCATACCATCCAATCCCAGACTCTCCAACCCGGAAAGCATTCCGGCACTCCCCCCTTTCTTATCATCCTTTATTAAAACCGTAGCGGAAATATTATATACGGGAGTGGATACATACAAATAGACCCATGCCGCAATCAAACACGCCACAACCGTCCCCACAAACCAAGGCCAGTGGATCAAATATTTAAACAATAGTTCCTTGACGTCTATATTTTCTTCCTTAGATTCTTGTGCTTCGTTGAAATCTGTTTCTTTCATTGCAAATCATTATTTTAAAATATTTACTAATAGGCTGACAATGGATACCAAGATAGAGGTGGCTGAGAACCAGAGACTGGTACTGTTACCTACATCTGAATTTCGAGCCTTTGCTTTATTGGGAGTTACATAAACAATATCATTCTGTTGCAACCAATAGTAAGGTGAAAGAATGGTTTCGGCCTTGTTCAAATCCAAGGTTACAATTTGCTGTTTGCCGTTTGCATCTTCACGAATCAACTTTACATTATCACGAAGACCGTATACCGTCATATCACCAGCCATAGCCAATGCCTCCAACAGATTCACTTTCTCATTAGAGATAGTAAAAGTTCCGGGACGGGTAACCTCACCGATAACAGATATTTTATAATTTACCATACGGACCGTTACAATGGGAGTCTCCTTCATGTAAGGCTTCAATTTATCTATAATCAGCTGTTCTGCTTCCCTTTTCGTTAAGCCTCCTAACTTCAATTCTCCTAACACCGGAAAATTTATGTTTCCTTCATTATCTACCAAATAAGGCTGTAATACAGGTTGAGTAGTCACATAAGACGAAGTACTCACGGCTATTCCGGCATTGCTGGCAACTGTCAGATTAAAAGGTATCGCAAGTTCAGGATTAGTACACGATACCACAATAGTCAACAAATCCTTGGGCATGATCTTGGCATCATACAATTTTTCCTGTTGTTCTACCTCGTTCACAACTTCCACATTCTGGAAATAGGGAACCTTTTTATAAGACTGACAGCCAGCCAATAGGAATGGCAACAATAGTAGCCACAAATTTCTTTTGTTTAGTCTTCTCATCATAATTCTTAAATTCATAATTAAACGCCCTTTAATTCTTAAGTTTTATTTTTTAATATGCTTCTTTTTCTCCATGTATAGCATTATACACCGTCTTATACATAATATATAAGTCCAATAAAAAAGTCCAATGCTCTATATACCAGATATCACGTTGCACACGTCCCTCCATCTGCCAGAGCTCTTTCGTCTCACCGCGAAAGCCCGTCACTTGAGCCCAGCCAGTTATTCCAGGTTTAACGAAGTGACGAACCATAAACTTGTTTATCAGATTAGAATATTCCTCTGTATGTTTTAACATGTGAGGACGAGGACCTACAATAGACATATCTCCTTTCAATACATTGATAAATTGAGGCAATTCGTCCACACTCGTCTTTCTCATTATCTCTCCGATACGTGTTTTACGAGGATCATTTTCCGTAGCCTGAAGAGTGTCACATTGCGCATTAACCTTCATTGAACGAAACTTGTAACACCAGAATTCACGACCATCCTCACCACTGCGTTTTTGTTTGAAAAAAACAGGACCGGGAGAACTTAACTTGATCGCAATTCCAAAGAATATATAAACGAATGGAAAAACCGTAATAAGAAATAACCCTGAACAAACAACATCAAAAGCACGCTTGATAATACGGTTCTCCAGTGATTCCAATGGCTCACAACGAATGGAAAGTACAGGAACATTCCCCAATAATTCAAAATGCATCCTACGTTTCAAATAATTACGGACATTTGGAACACTAAAGAAACGGACCAAATGGTTTTCACAGTAATTAATGATAGGAACAATCTCCGCACTGCGTACAGAAGGAAGACTACAATAAAGCTGATCGACCTCTCCCGCATGTTTTTCTAAAAAGACACTTACTTCATTGGGTTGTCCCAAATATGGAACATCCTGCGGATACCGGTCCGAAGGAAAATCCTCAAAATAGCCCAGTACACGATAACCGGACGTAGGATCATCCGTCATCGCATGATAAAGTTCCTGCATATTCTCATGGCTCCCAACTAATACTACCTTGCGCACATTTCCTCCCTTTTTTCGATAAAGCTCCAGAAAGTGACGGGAAATTAAGCGGTAGCTAATAATGACAATTATCAGTGCAACATAAAACAGTCCGAAATATCGGGAATGAGAAAAATGAAAATGAAAAACAAGCAATGTGCAAACCGAAAAAAAGACAAAAGGAACCATGTTACGTAAGACACGGATCATGATCTGTTCAGGACGCACCACAGGACAATGAAGAATAACACCTGAATGCATGTTACAAAGTAAATAACACAGGGTGATAAGAGTCATTCCCTGAAAGATAGAACCGCAATGGATACACCAGAAACGGGTACCCAGAAACAAATTAAATCCCCATAAAAGCAGGTTCAGCAAAATAAGGTCACCAAAAAGGACCAAAGACTTTAGGACTTTGTTAAAACGTTGGACTTCCTGCATAAGTTTTAGCTATGATTTATCTAAAATTATTTTCTAACATGATACAAATATGCTATTCTCTACTCATCAACTCTTTCATATGAAGCTTCTTTACGAATTTCACGTCATGGGAAACCATTATTTTTATTAGTTCTTCAAAAGAAGTTTTCCGAGGATTCCAGCCAAGTAGAGTCTTAGCTTTCGTCGGATCACCTAACAACTGTTCAACCTCAGCAGGACGAAAATATTTAGAATCCACTTCAACTACAACTTTACCTGTAGCCCTATCAATACCTTTCTCATTTACCCCTTTTCCTTCCCAAATAAGTTTAATGCCAACCTCTTTAAATGCCAATGTAGTAAATTCACGTACTGTATGGTACTCGCCCGTAGCTATAACAAAATCTTCTGGAATATCATGCTGAAGAATCAACCACATACATTCTACGTAATCCTTAGCGTATCCCCAATCACGGAGAGAATCCAAGTTTCCTAAATAAAGTTTATCCTGCAAACCTTGGACTATACGAGCAACAGCCAAGGTTATTTTGCGAGTTACGAAAGTCTCCCCCCTCCTTTCACTTTCATGGTTGAAAAGAATTCCATTTACAGCAAACATATCGTAGCTTTCACGATAATTCTTAGTAATCCAAAAACCGTATTGCTTCGCCACTCCATACGGAGAGCGGGGATAAAAGGGGGTAGTTTCTTTTTGAGGAACTTCTTGAACCCAACCAAACAGTTCTGAAGTAGAAGCCTGATATATTTTTGTCTTTTTTTCCATTCCCAAAATACGAACAGCTTCCAACATGCGAAGCGTACCAACAGCATCAGCTTCCGCTGTATATTCCGGAACGTCAAAAGAGACTTTTACATGACTCTGGGCTGCAAGATTATATATTTCATCAGGTTGTACTTGTTGGATAATACGAATCAAAGAACTAGAATCAGTCATATCGCCATAATGAAGATTCACTAAACGTTCTTTCTTCATATCACGAACCCATTCATCCAAATATAGATGTTCTATACGACCGGTATTAAAAGAAGAGGAACGGCGCAGAATACCATGAACCTCATACCCCTTTTCTATTAGAAGCTCTGCTAAAAACGAGCCGTCCTGACCCGTAATACCAGAAATTAATGCTATTTTCTTCATTAAACACAGAAATAAAAGAGTTAAAAAACAAACAAGAATTATACTAGTATTTACCCTTATTCCAAGAAAACAGATTTAAGAATGTACATGGACTCTTATATTCTCATACATTTCTTTTAGAATATTCCTAATAAATAGAGAATTGCCTATAATATATCTTCTCCACATACGTTTTGGCTCTATCATGAGCCGATAAAGCCATTCTAAAGAATGATCCTGCCACCATTGCGGAGCACGTTTTGCCGTACCTGCAAAAAAGTCAAAAACAGCACCAATAGTTCCTACATGGCAATGTATATTTAACTCGTTCCAATGAGTATAAGTCCATTTTTCTTGTTTCGGAGCAGTCATACCAATCCATAGTAAATCAGGATTTTCAGAATTAATTGCAGTTACAATTGCAGCATTATCCTCTTTAGAAAACTCTGGTTTATAAGGTGGTGAATAAGTCACAACCTCCAAATTCGGATATATTTCTGCCGATTTTATTTTAATCAGTCCCAACACTCTTTCCGAACTCCCCATAAACATTACTTTTTTAGAATCTTTACTATTAGAATTTGCGTCCTTTTCCAGTTCGCTCATTTCGTGGACAAAAAGATCCCAGCCCGCAATACGTTCTTTAGGTTTCGATTTAGCATTCAACCACTTGCAAGCTTTCACAATACTCGCTCCGTCGGGAATAAGGACATCCCCCTTCATTAATGCTTTGGCAAAAAGTGGATCTTTCAGAGCTGTGTTGTAAGAATGTGCATTAATTGTGTTTATTAGCAACTTTCCTTGTGGCAATGATTTTAGTTGCTCTGTGCTCTCCATGATAAAGAGTTCTTTTAGTTTAATCATATAAATACAATTATTTTATTATATATTTCTCATAAAGTTCCGTTGTCCATCTTGCTATACTGCTCCACAATAGTTTTTATGCCTTACATTTCTGTGAGAACTACTTCAGCAATTTCCTGTTTACCTCTTAGTTATTTAAGACTTATGTGATTTTATGTACAGATATTATTAAGGTTATCCATTTAGTTTTTTCATACTATAAACATTCAATATGATACCCCGTTTGGTGATACTATGATTGATTTCAACCTTGTATATTTCTTAAAAGCAGCATTTATACCGATATAAATTAATATCCTTCAATTGATTGTCTCAATACTTTTTCATCTCTACCGAACATACCAACAGCTCATACCTCAAAGTATTATTATTCCTTTAGCAGTTGATCATACAAGTCAGCTATTTCATTATTTATAGTCTCAAGTTTAAATGTGGTAGATGCTAGTAACTTAGACTCCTTTGCGATATCCTCTCTCAACAGTTTATTACTTATTAGCTTTCCCAGCTGATCTGCTAGACTTTTTATATCTCCGGGCTTAAATAACAATAAATTTTTCCCATCTTTTGCTATATCCGGTATTCCCCCTACAGGAGTTGTTATAACAGGCAGTCCATAAGCCCATGCATCTAAAACAGCCATAGGAAATCCTTCCGCATAGCTAGGGAGACAGAAGATTGTAGCTTCCTTGAAGACTTTATCCTTCTCATACCCATTTACCCATCCTAAAAATTCCGTTTGCTTATTTATACCAAGTTTTTCAGATAGCTTTCTTCCTTGCTCTATTTCACCATTACCAGCAAATACAATTAACCAGTCTGGATAAGTTTTGGCTACCAAAGCGAATGCCTTAATCATATCCGCATAACCTTTACGAATATTCAGTGTTCCTGCATAAAGTATTATGTTTTTCTTTTCATGCTTTTCTTTAAGAATTTCTGTAGTACATGGATTATAGATCACTTGTAATTTATCATTCAGCTGAAGTGCATTGTTTACATATTCTTTCCACATTTCCGATAAAACAATCACTCTATCAGCCCGATTAAACAAATAGTGATAAATCCATCTATACTTACTATTTACAGTTGTATCTGGTGAAAAAGCATGAAAATGAACAATTACTTTCTTCCTACAAATTTTAGCAAACGAAACAAATAAACATTTACGCAAAGCAGATGGTGGTTCACTAGTGTGAATATGTACTAAATCATAGCTTGGAAGTACCCATAAGAATTGAACAAAGCCTTTTATAAAATACCACAATTTATATTTTCCATTTTTATCTATATGGGTTTCAATCCATTTACAATGATAATTATTCCACTGTTCTCCCTTTTCATGGGCCTTTACCACAGACGTAATGCCACCACGTGTCTTACGAGACGTAGCGATTACTAAAACTTTAAACATCCTGATTTATATTAGTAATATTATTCTAACAATGACACCAATCGATCCGCTAGATAATTCGCCCGTTCAATCATCTCATTTACTTTAACAGTAACCTTTTCTTTATAACCGTCTTTAAAAGTTAATAGCTTTTCTACAATCAAAGGTAGCTCTGATTCAGTACGGATCACACTATGATTCTCTGTGCAATCAAAATCCTTCAAAATGGAAAGACGTTTCGACTCCATCTTATCATTCATTATGCGCAAGCGCCAATCAACCGTTAACACTGGAATTTTATAACGCATTGCAAAAACCGTATCATGAAAACGTTCAGTTAAAACATAATCGCAATGAGCAAACAATCCAGCCCACTCAAAAGGAGTCAACGATTTAAGTGACAAATCACAATTGGGATCATACTCGGATGTAACAAGAAAATATCCTTTTTCATGTAACAGTTTCGCTAAGGGCTTTCTATACTTAAAACAACGGTCAAAATGATAGAATATAACTCTACCAGTTCCTTTTGGTATGCATTTCGTTTTCCTTTCTGATATGGAAAAAATTGATATAGGTAAAAAGAAAGTAGGATCAGGCTGTTTGTTGATCTGCCTTATATCAATATTTAAACAATCTTTGAAAAAATTCATCGTGACATAATCGCGCAATCCAATCTGTTTAAAATCAGAGACACGCTTTCTCTGCTCTCTATATAATTCCTTGTGTTTCAATAAATTTACAGCACTATCCGCACTTGCCGCAAAATAAACTTTCGCTGTCTTAATATCTGTAGAAGGCCACATTATCCCCCACTTGCCATTGATAGCGCATGATTCTATTATTGTATCACTACCAATAACAATTAAATTAAAACTATTAGCATATTCTGTAAATACACTTTCCTCCTCAGATCTCAAATACATAGAAAACCGCCTTTCATCCCACTGCATATTTTTCTTTTGGCTTTGCTGGAAAAGTTTTGTACGCTTTTTAGATGCCAATACATGAACAATTTTTTGCCAAATAGAGAGATCGTCAGTAGTAGATTCAGCTCCTTTAACTTCATTTTTTGTAGAATCTGTTTCCTTAATAGCACCTACATAGTTCAAATACTTAATCTCCGCATTTTTAAATCGTTGGCGCAAAGCATACTGTACTCCATAAGCTTGTAAGAAAGTCCCCGGATTAGTTTCTTTCCAATATGTAATAATTAGTATTCTCATTATAATAGAATATTTACTTTTTCACCATTCATACGGATAATTGATGATTTTGCAGGAACAACTACAGAGCTCTTAGGTACATTCTTTACAACCACAGCACCAGCACCAATATTAGAATTTTCCTCTACCACAATGTCACCAAGAACAACTGCATGCGCCCAAACTTTCACATTATCTTCTAAAACAGGTTCCTTTAAATTACGACTTCCAATTGTGCAATTTTGACCTATCGCAATTCCTACCAATTCGATAAGCATTGATCACTGTACCCCAACCATGACCGATGTATAACCCACCTCCAATTCTAGCAGAAGGTGTCCATATATGTAAAGTTGATAAAGGTGGAAACCAAAATAAAAGATAACGCCAAAATCTTCCCATCCGCATATAGAAGATATTACGAAATTCTGGAAATATAAGCATCAGATAAACAAATGTAAAGAAAAGGTTATATTTAATAGATTTTCTTGATTTATAATGCGATATGTCATCCCTTATTTCCACATTACCCCGCAAAACATTTACACACAATATTATAATATGAAAGAATAAGGGTATTACAGCTATACCAACTAGTATATTTTTAATAAAGAGTTTCATATATATATTTATTGATTTAATTTTACATATTCACAATACGAATAGCGATGTGAAACCGCTACTTTATAATTGTCCTTAAACGTTCCTACACCTATCAAAAGAACCGGAACCTCATGATTTGGAAGATGCATCTCTTGTTTTATTTTTTTTGTGATTCTCCGTTTATGTCCCATAGTCAATGGTATGGTGGCTACCCCATAATAATGAAGAGCGTAAAGAAGATTCATTGCATAAATACCTCCATCGACAAAAGGAAGATTTTGTTCATAAAAACCATAATTCCTCAAATCACCACATATAAGAATAGCACATTGCATTTGCTCATTAAATCCTTTACTTCCCCCCTGCAATTTGAACATTTTTGCAACTAACTTATTTTCTGTATACACATGTAGTCTCCAACTTTGCCTATTGCAAGCAGACGGAGTACGTTCACAAAGCCTTAATGCGGCATACACATGTTCTATATTCAATGGTGAGGTTCCAAAGTCGCGAACAGAAAACCGTAATTGAGAGAACTCATCAAATGGAGATTTTAATTTGCTAGAAATTTCCTTCAAACTAAGATTATATATTCCACCTACATCCATAATTTGAATATCGTAACAAGAGCACAACTTATGGAGATATCTCTCCACTTCTGTCATATCAGCCCCCATATTCTTATTAAATTCAACATATTTCTGCAACACCGAAACCGATTCTACAACAAATTGTTTTGCCCCCCCTCTTTTTAACAAATTAACAAGATCTTTTATGATAGCAAAAGCCTTTTCCTTTCCAAAACCGACTTTAACTGTTCCAATAGACATACCCTTTTCCAAAGCATGTATTCTGATTTGTAATTCTGCCTGCTTTTTAAAGATATCCTTTGTCTGGTTCGTACTTCCACTATACAAAGTCAATGAGAAGGACTCCCCTATTTTGTCAAATAGAATACGTAACCATACGATAAAAGGATTTCCTTTAATAGCCGACTTTAATTTTTCTTTCATACAATTTTAAGCTAAAGAATTATTTACATAATATGTCATCAAACATTTCTATATATTGAGAGGCTATTCTTTCTGCTGAATAGTAATAGCAACCGACACAAATATCCTATTTCAGACAGTCTACAGTCATAAAGCGTATTCTCATGTAGATAAGGTATATCAAACACTTTAATTTCTTTATTTTTATTAAACTGTTACATCACATTGATTAATTCCCTTTTTTTCTTCAATCAGCAAGTTGTAAAATCCTTTGACTAACAATGCTTATTTTGAAAGGTACCAATCATAAATTGAGTATTCATAAGCTTACAAAGATTTGAAATATTCAATATATTTAGAAGCAACCGTCTCAACCGAATAATTCTGAAAAGTATAGGTTCTCAGATTATTCCGCATCTTTACATATTCAACATTATCCAATTGGGATGCCTTCTTTATTACAGCCACTAAATCATGCAAATTGTTCCGTTTAAACAGATAACCATTCTCTCCATCAATTACTCTTTCCGCAAATCCCTCAATATCACTAGCTATCACTGGAAGATTATAATAATAAGCAATCATATGAGGCCCACTCTGTGCTACATCTTCATATGGCAACATCAGAAAATCATGTTTTGTAAATAACTCCGCAATCTCACAATCATCAATACGCTTGAAATAAGTTGAAATAGAGGAACATCCATCAATTTGCCGAATAAATCGTTCTGCATCTTTACAATTGCCACAAATATTAAGATGAATTCTATTTTGTATCTCCTGAGGCAGCCCCTTTATCGCATCAATCAATAAATCCAAGCGTTTATTTTCAACCACATTACCAAAGAACAGTAGATTCAACTTTGAAGAATCTACCTTATAATTATCGGTTACTACCTCACCAAAGCTTTTTACGGCCATAGGTGCATAGAACATTGACTTCGTTGGATATTTTTTCCTAAAATAATCTGCTGTAAATTTTGAGAAGAGCTGAAAATGATGATTATATTTGAATACTGTATTTACATACCATCTTAAACGTTTAGACCATACAGAATAGGGAATTACATTATGAGCAGCATGAACTATGAAAATCTTTCCTGCAAAGAATTTGAGAACAAAAAAGAAATAGGACACATCCATAAAACCCGAGTATATAATGTCATACTTTCTAATACCAATAGCATTAAACAGCTTGATATACTCTAATATACGTAGAGGATTTAATCCTCTATTCTTAAACTTAAAAACACAAGTAACATCTGGATGAACGGGAACTTTACTATTAAAGTCACTCAACTGATACCAATCAATCTGCATCCCGCTATATTTCATCAAATAAGGCACCACATTCTGATCTGTATCCATGAATGCATCACCTGTTATCCAGCAAATCTTTTTTTTCCCCATAAACTTATTCTACCTTAATACCTTTAATTCCACAATTTTCAGCAAATTCCATATCACTGTCATTATCTCCTATCATCACACAACACTCAGGCCTTATGTCAGGATAGTCATGCAAAATTTCCAAAAACATGCCGTTTCCCGGTTTACGACGAACATCAGCTTCTGTCAATGACGTACAATAATATATACCATCAATACGACCACCATGCAATGTTATTTCCTTGCACATTTTACTATGTACATCAAGCAACGCTTGTTCTGTCATTATCCCCTTGCCTACCCCGCGTTGATTTGTCACAATAAAAATATGTTTGGCAGTTCGAGCGAAGCGGGCAAGCGTTTCAAGAACACCGGGAAGAAAAACAAATTCCTCCCAACATTTCACATAATCATTAGGGCGCAATACATTAATCACACCATCCCGATCAAGTAACAAAGTGTCATATTCACTCAGATTCAAGTCTCTCAACTGCATATTAAAAAAGAGTCTTAAAGTCTTCGTTAGCTTTATCGTAATCCGAAGGGATGCCTATGTCAATAAAATAGCCACCGAAATCGAAAGCATAAAGATTTCCTTGTTTCACACCTGATTCCAATACAGCTGTTTCAAACGAGAACTTCGTCTCGTCCGGCCATTGCACACGACTACGATTGATATAATAAACACCACCATTAATAAATCCTTCCTCACAATATTGCTTTTCACAGAAAGTTTTTACATGATGGTCAACCGAGTCAACCAACACTTGTCCATAGCGTTCAAAATTCTTCATCTTTTTCAAAGCCAATGAAATAGCTGCAGAAGCTAAATAATGCTTATTGTAGAGATCATCCAAATCAACGTCAAAAAAAGTGTCACCATTAAGAACAACTACGTCTTTCCCTATACATTTACTGAAAGCCTGCTTGATACCACCACCTGTACCTAAAGGAGTCTCTTCCACCGAATAGTTGAATGTAAAAGGAAACTCTTCACCGTATTTATCGATCCAATTGATTATGACATGACGTAAATGTCCCACAGAAAGTACCACATGCGAAACTTTGTAACGAGTTAGATATTTGAGCAGATACCACAAGAAAGGTTTTCCGTCTATAGGAGCCATACACTTGGGAATTTCATTTCCAATAGTGGAACGTAAACGGGTGCCCAATCCTCCCGCCAATATTATTACTTCCATAGAATTTATTTAGTAAAAAAATAATCCTCTAACATTAAACACAAACAGTGATACACAGGTAAATGCAGCTCTTGTATCATATAAGTTTCTGTTTGCGGTACACGGATACAAACATCAGCCATAGCAGATAATTTACTCTCTTTAGCACCGGTCAGGCCAATCACCCTCAACCCCTTAGCCTTGGCCGTAACTGCTGCATAAAGTACATTCTTGCTATTACCTGAGGTTGATATGCCCAACAGCACATCCCCCACTTCACCAAAGCCATTAACCTGTTGCGCAAAGCAAAGTAACGGTGCACAATCATTCATATAAGCTGTTGACAAAGCCACATGCCCACCAAGCGCAATAGCGGGCAACGCTCCTTGCAGATTCTGCGCCAACACTTCTCCCATCTCCGTATCAACATTTTGCAAAGCAACCACTGCAGTCTCACTAAGTTTTCGAGGATTCTTAAATCCTTTCATCAACTCTCCAACAATATGTTCAGCATCAGCGGCACTACCACCATTACCACATACCAAAAGTTTGCCTTGTTTCTCATAACTCGCCTTCAAAAATTCAAAAGCAGCCTGTATATCGGCTACACAGCTCTCCAAAATAGGATAACGCTGTGTCAATAATTCGAGTTGATTCATTATATTATATTTTATCCGTGGAATAAATTTTCCAACCATGTGCACCACCTTCGGTAAACTGGAAGGGCATTACAAAACCATCAAGTTCCTTCAAGGCATTAATCACCTCCTTCTTGCGGGTAGGTTCTACCATCAACATAATGAAACCTCCACCACCAGCGCCACTGACTTTACCCGCCAAAGCCCCTGCAGGAATAGCAACATCAAACACTTCTTGAATCATGGGATTAGATATAGCTTCAGCCATCTTCTTTTTATCTTCCCAACCTTGACCTAAAATCTTGGCAAACGCTTGCATATCCCCCTTAAGCAGTGCTAACTTCATATCAATAGCACTCTGTTTTATACGATGCATAGCATCGATAGCTTTCTGATTGCCACTCGAAGTGTTCTTTCTCTGTTGATCGATAATGGCTGCACTGCTACGCGACGCACCTGTAAAGTAGAGCACCATAGAAGCTTCCAATTCATCAATAATCCATCGTTTTATTTTCAATGGATTTACGATAACCAAATCATTCTGAAGAAATTCCATATAGTTGAATCCACCGAAAGCAGCCGCATATTGATCCTGCTTACCGCCTGACAGACCAAGATCCTTACGCTCTATTTCATAAGCCAACCGTGAAGTCTCGTAGTCACCTAAAGGCAAGCTGAGCCATTCGATAAAGGCCTTAAGAATACATACCACCATGGACGATGAAGTGCCCAATCCTGAACCGGCAGGTGCATCGTTGTAGGTTGTGATTTTAAAACTGCGAGGTGCAATTCCAAAGTCCTTCACAACACGGTTGTATACACCTTTGATAAGACAAGCTTCATTGTCGATATTAAGCTGTGAATCCAACGGATAGCTGTTATAACAATGTGCATCTTCACTGTCAATAGTTATCATACCATCGTCGGTTTCCTCAATTGTACAATAGGTGTACAGATTAATGGTAGCGTTAAGAATCAAACCACCATACAAGTCGCTATAAGGTGACACGTCACTACCGCCTCCCGCCAATCCGAGGCGAAGGGGAGCCTTACTTCTTACAATCATTTGAATTCGAATTTTATTCTGATTTACAAAAAATATATTATTCCAATTTCCTCATAACCATATTTACGGCATCATGAACATGAGGATTGATATAACAAACAGCGGCAGACCACCAAAAGACAATGGTAGTTCATTCAAAATATCGAAACAAGTCTTTGTGGTTATTTTTAATCATTTAAAAAACGAATGTATTCATTCACTATAAATTCATTCATTCTACGCATATAATCTCCATTAGATTTCTTCATGTCTGTTATTAAGATTTCTTTTGTCCTCCACAACTTAACAAGAAAATCAATCCAGTCTTGAGGTTTATCCGAGAAAAAAAGTGATGTTTTATCTTTTTCAAAGACCCCTTTCATACTATGAGGATGAACCATCGTAACTTTGTCGTAAGAAATAGCCTCGAAAGTCTTAATTTTCAGTCCTGTACCCTGATAAGTTGGATTAATAGCAACATCACCTTGTTCGTATAAAACATTAGGAGAATCCACATAGCCAATCAACTTTACCCCTTCACCTAAATCATCATTTATAATCATCTGACAAATAGCTCCCGCTATAATACATTGTGCATCTACAAAATGTTTTCTAATAAGAGGAAATACCTCTTTTAAGAACCAACGTAAACCATTTATATTATAGCTATTATTACCTGACAGAAATACTATGTTATGATTACCTATTACAGGACTTGATTGATAAGTATACTTACTATAGATGTTATACACTTTACTCCTAGGTGAAAGTATTTCAAAATAATACTTTTCCTGATCCTGCACTGCAAGAATATATGGTGAACGTTGCATTGCTTTTGCTTCTGTATTCGCGTCAATAGCCATTGTCCTTTCGCCAACTACCAAATCTTTATAAGCAAAACAATCATGAGTAAACAATGCCTTTTTAGGTATTGATATATTTTCAAATAATTTAGTAAGATAATAGTAATTTACTATACAAATATCAAAATCATATTGAGCATCAAGTCGATTTACATAAGCAGTCAACTTATGTGGATAATTAACATCACAAGATTGATAGCCATTATGAAATCGCTTATTATACTTCATTATAAGATTGAAATAGAACTTTTCTAATTGGCTTACACGTAAATAAAAAAAATATTCCCCCCAGTAGGCTTTAGTCTCTTCATACGCTTTTAGATGCTCCAATGAATTATGCTTCATAGGGCGCTCATCAATATACAAAAAGAAAATCTCGTTACCTAAATCTTTCAAAATCTGAGTTTGAGCTAGTATACCCCATCTATTACCTGCACTAGTAGGGTGAGTTGGACATTTTGAAACTATTAATATCTTCATCTGTTTCAAATTAAACATTTATATAAATGGAGAAAACGCTTCGTGACCTATAAGGCCCCTACTTATATATAATAAAATTATTTGTTGACACGTTAGTCATATAAGCAATTATTTGTGCTTCAAAAGCATATATTGAATGAAATATAACAAAGAAAAAAACTGTAACTTTTAATACTAAATTATTAATAACTTTCTCTTTATACAAAATATAAAGAAGAATGCCCCATCCGAATTCAATAAAAATAGTAATGTTATAAACAAATCGAGATAATATTTCATTGTTTCCCATCAATAATCTTAAAGGCATAGCCAAAATGCCTATTAATACAAAACTGTGAAGCGTAGGATTGTTCAGAAAAAAGCCCTTCAATTCTATTTTTTTATATACAATGAGATAAAGTATCATTTTAATTACAGCAATACTATAAGTAATGACAGGCACTGTACCACCAATAAATCTATCATTCAAAAACTGTGCCTCACTATATCGTCCAGTTGTATCTAAACTAGAAAAAATGACCATAAAATTCTCAACAGCACCTTTAAATACATAGGAAAAAAACGCTATTACTAGCAGAATTAACAACATTTTTTTTAATGAGATTGCGATCTTATCCACTTTGCTTAAAATATAAAACAATGGTATCCAGGGTATTGTTGAATAATGAATAGAACATCCCAAAATTGCCAAAATCAAAGCTAATAATAACTTTCTATCTATATAGCACCGAAAAGCTATATATAGAATCGAAATTGCAAAAAATTGCCTAGATATATTCAAACAATTATAGAAACATGATATATATACATAAGGCAAAGAAAATAATAAATATTTTCTATTATCCCGTAACAAATAGCATAAAGCAAATACATATACAAAGGCTTCTACAAGAAATATAGAATAAAAATCAAAATCTAATCCTGCCAAAATCTTGTTTATATAAGCATAACCAATTTCCACATCATCTCGAAACAATATGTCCATCTTCATGTAATTAAAGGTATTATAGTATTGATACCAATCCCAAGAATAATTATACCGATAACCCAATAAAATTGTATATATAAGAATAGGAATGAGAATTCGCCAATCAAAAATCATAATTTTTGATTGAAGTTTTCTATATTGATTACAAGATAATACTTGATATGATAAAGGAAAAACAATAAAAGCCACTAGTACTAAATTAAAAACAATTACTGTCTGCTCAAATAAATTCGAGCCAAAATAAATTTCACCCATATTAGAGCTGACTTCAGAAATTTAATAATTTTGAACTGCAATATTCATTATCTCATTCAACCTTGGAGCTAAATCAAATTTTCCCAAATTGTCCAAAAAACTATCTACCCGCATGATGTTGTTTGGAATATTATCAAAATCAATTAGAGATATATCTGGTTCTATTCCAAACATTTTTTGTAGTCCCTCGAATTTATTGAAATAACATATACCAAACATTGGTTTAAGCATGGTATACCCTGAAATTCCAAAATGCATTCTTCCTGTTACCGTAAACTCTACATATTCTATATAAGATTTAAGTGTATAGCCATCTTTTATATGCTCTACAAAATAGCCGTTCTCTTGGAATTTGCCGAATATCTGCGCACTAAGATCTTTATCATTTATATTCAAAGCATATTTACGCAAATCGTGATACAAGAAAACAATACTATATCCTTTTTTTTCAAATGCATTTAATAGCTGTTGTTGTTGACAAAGGTAATCTACTAATCCTACCTGTTTGGCTTGTATAGTATTAGGACAATAAGCCAATAACTTACGTCCTTTCTCCCTCTGTTGTACGACCCATTCTTTAAACTGATTATCAACAATATCATCCACCGGCTTATCACACATAAAAGCTATATCTGCTACCAGTTTCAACCGGTCTGCAGGCAACACTTGAATCATCCTATTATAGGAATCTACATCACGTAACTTAATCACACTATATTTAGAAATCTGCTTAATTTGTGATATAAAGTATTCCGACATATCCTTACGAACGCTAAAGCCTGTTATATTAACATGTAATCCCATATTATGAGCCATTTTTAATACCGTAAAACGAAACATATTAGTAGCATATATTCCATCCAAAATATCAGCTCCAATAACATGCAACTCTGAATGTTGCATAATAAGCGAAAGCATCTTAAGACACGGAAAATATCCGTTATATCTCTCATCCAAAGCTATGCGTTGACTCCAAAAGGATCTTGCTTCAATTTTTCTTTCACAGATGGTCACTGGATAATGGCACAGGCTCAAAAATCCCTTTACCATTATATCATCGCCAAATCCCCCATCTATACTGGCTGCCGGTATCAACAGTACTCTTTCAGAATTTGATGAGCGACGAACCATCTTACTAACAAATAAAGCC
>CEAF01071533.1_pt1 | contig 19120 bp, 16 predicted proteins | sample 557431 | NCBI WGS metagenome assembly CEAF01 (sample SAMEA3182068, study PRJEB8094) | gut metagenome | biome: human; feature: gut; material: Stool; isolation source: human stools | place: Canada | collected 2013-11-18 | reverse complement strand
GAAAATATAAGAAGATAGACCTAGATATGTGAGGTTTACCACAAAAGCAAAATGCCCGTAGAGCCGATAAAATAAGGCTTTGCGGACATTTAAGAAGATATAAAAAGATAGTCAAAAACACATATATAATTTTTCGTAAATTTAGTATCCGCAAATCTATCTTCTTGTTTTCAATGTAATAGCGGTACATCATATCCGCAGGAAGCAATCGAACCTGGATATCCTGTAATCCTAAATTTTTTAACATGTCTAAGGATACATTCCCTTTCTCTTCTATTTGCATAGAAGCGGTCGGCATAAGAAAGCAGTTCCGAACCATGCTGATCTGATGATCATCTACAAATACCTGAAATGCCAATTGGTACAGATACTGCTTGGTAATGGATTCAATACCGGGCTGACCACGCAGCTTTTTGTTATGTTCCAATTGAATGTTGTAGTACTTGGCATCAAAAATGATAAACTGATACTCTCTATCAATCTTTACGATTGAAACAAGATCTGGGATGAGAGTATCCTCGGCCTGCTTCACAAAGCACTCACCAGTTGGTGTTGTTCCGGACCACTGCGGCTTATCAATCAAATCAATAAGTTTTTTATGCCGCAAATCGCGATATTGCGCGGCCAGCGGTACAGGAAGCCGCAGACCACCGATTGGCTTCTGTAACTGGTTATCCATTACTTCTGCGCAAACTTTTTCCCATACCAGGTTGAAGCTGTTTGTGCCAAACATGCTGAAGCAATCGAGATCATCCAGTGCGCTGCTGTTGGCTATATAGGCATACAGCGTTTTCAGTAGAAGCTGCTTGCGTGTGTTGAACTGGAGATTGAGTTCCTTGACAATACGCTCCAGTACATACTCTTTATCACCGAAGTCTTCAATACTCTCATCAGATATATCGACACCCATAATATCGAATAAATCCAACAGGTCGGCATCTCTTAATTCCTCTGTACAACGCGTGAGGATACATTCGTGAAGGCGCTTGAAAAAATCAAAATCGTCATTCATCCGCTTCATGGTTAGTAATTCCGGGTAATACGGACGATTGTTGCTAAGGAAGGCGAAAGTTTCGTTGATGGTTCTATCCCAAAAAATTTCACCAGTTCCGTTGGATTCGATAATATCCTGTGTGTTGGTATAAGCACCATACTCGAAATAGTCCTGAAGGAGGAACAACATAACAGCCAGCATATTAAATGCGCTGCTGTCACTCGTATCGTTGTACATACGAATGATTTGTTCCTTGGAATTATACTTTTCAAGAACTTTTAGCACTTGTTTCAGCTCTGCTTTGGGAGCCGTGACATCGAGCAAATATTTTGGATAGCATTTCAGTACACGACCCTCAATGGTAATAACCCCCACAAAAGTGAATACATACAGATATTCGTTTTCACCGACTTCGACATCAGCAATTTCGATGTCCTCGTCCAACAGATCTGTGAGATCCTTCTGTATGTCATTCGCTTTTACAGCCTTCAGCACACCATATTCTTTCAGACGCTTCAGAATGCGTACAGTCTTTTCCTCGGAACAATGAAACTCTTTAATCAGGTCTTCCTGTGTATAGCGTTTTTGTTCTCGTAAAAATACCGAAATCATTCCCTATCATCCTTTGGAACATTATCAATAAATTGGCTGCTGATTCCTTCACAGAAGATATACACCCCCTTGGTATCAAATTCTCTGCAAATCTTGGAATACTGGTTCTTGGCCTTTTCATCACAGCCGCCGAACAATGTAATACGCTTTTGTTTTGCAGCATCATCAAACAGATACATAATGACCTTGTTCTTGAAAATGCGAGTAAACACTGCGGGGTCAATCATATCGCTTTCCGGCAGATTTTTCTTGGAAATGAAATACGGCCCCATCAGTTTATCCTCATTGACCTTATAAGTGAGAAGTTCATTGTTGATGGCTTTACGGAGTGCGTTCCATTCTATGATACGGCGATATTCTCCCTCTCCGAGGATGACCTTTTTGCCAACAATTCCGGCTTCGCTGTCATCGATACCCAGATAGGTGAAGTCCCATCTACGCTTGAATGCGGTATCCATCGGGAATACACCCTGGTCAGCACTGTTCATAGTAGCCCAGATGAACATGTTATCCGGGATGCAAATTTCAGAGTAATCGTCGGGATTACCACCGAGCTCTCCCACCAGATACCTTTTAATGTCCTCAGATGCCTGAATCGGATACTCACTGACCTCGTTATCACCACGGTCCAGCAGTTGGAACACATCACCGAACACAGCCGCAACATTGGCACGGTTGATCTCCTCGATTATCAACAGAATGGGCTTGGGTGCATCTGTTCTACTGTTCCTAAGCGCTTTCACATAGGTACGCATGAAGGGACCTGGCACATAAGAATAGGTGATAGCATCCTTGCCGTCGCTATCCTTACAAGGCACAGGTTTATATGTACCGACAAAATTAGCATAGGAATAGTCTGGGTGGAAGGTTACTCGTTCGCACTCACCGCCATCCGCAAGCAGGGTAGCCTTTTCATGGTTCAGAGTAAAGCTCTTACCGGTACCTGGTGCGCCAAAGAGAATACGGTTGCGAGGTTGATCACTGATCAGACCCGTATTGAATCTGATTGGGCGAATTTGTTCTACAGGGTCTCCCTCTGGAACATCATTAGGAGTTTCATCACAACCATGCAGAAGAGAATATAGGTAGCATATATTTTCACTGTTTTTTAGTTCGTAGAAAGTAGTCAGCTTGCCTTCGCTCTCGACAGGAAGTGTTTTCCCTTTCTCAAATATTTTGAGCCAACGGACAGGCCGGCAGTGCCCATATGCTTTTGTTTCATCAAAGAAATAACCGCCAGTCACAATGCCGATAGCAAGAACTTTCTGCCCTGACATGGCAACTACATACGTAGTATCAGCTGCAGCTGAATAGAAACTATTAATTTCACCATATTTGCGCGAGGCCAGCCTATTATCATAATTCCACTGACTCTTTAACGCATCAGTAATTATTCCTTTGCTGTCAACATCGTCTTGGTATGTAGCCGCGAGATCTCCCAGTTCATTCCAACCAATAGCAACATAGTCATCCTGGCACCATTCGTTAAAGTAGATTCCATTGTCACCTGTTCCGATTCGATAGAATGTTTTCGGAGATCCTATGTTATCAAAGATGATTTTCGAAAAGACAATATTGGAGATTCCACACTCATTTACAAAAACATTAATCTGTCCCATACGGATAAACTGCGCATCAGAAGGAATAATGTTTAAATTACAGAGAATATGCTTCTGCCATGCTTCATTGTAAAAGTTGGGCAGGATATGTGGGAACATCATGTGGTAATACTTCAAGAACCACATTTTTGTAATATACTGCGGAATAACGGCATTCAACGCATTCAGTAAATCATTGTAATCGTTGACCGTTACCAGCATTTCATGGTTTGAGATAATATCTGCACCAGCTACCAGTGCATCACGGATTTGTTTGCCTATCTCAAGAGCTTCTTCTTGAGAAACAGAACGCTGACCGCCTTCACCAAACGAAGTCTTCCAGGTTTCTTCGTTTCTGCTATAGAACAAATTGTATTTATATGCAGTTCCGCCGGCGATGCTACCGAACTGTGTATATTGGACATCGAACTCTAATGCGTTACAAAGACTACGATCATTTACACCGAGGAAAATATACCCCAACAGGTTTTCATCAGGGAGGGCGTGTAATTTCTCCGGAGCATACAAACTCTGAAACTGCTGATACAGCTCATTTGCTTCTGTATCCACCTGGGCATACTTCTCAGCGGCAAGTCTGAACCAGGCGGGAGAAAGGTATTCAACATCATTGGAGGATACTCTTTCCATTAGAAAACGGCGGTACAAATCAAGGCCAGCTGATAGGGACCCGTTGCCTCTTGCCTTATTAAATTCATCATATCCTTTGTCGGCTTTTATAGCAACTAGGCTTCGATCAAAAGTGTCCACATCATTAATCTCGAAAATTGAGGTATATGGAACAACTGCTTCTGGGAATGAGCCAGAAATGGCCTTAAGCGCACTTATATACTGATTTCTTGTATTCTCAGAATAAGGAATCCCGTTTGTTTTTACTACACCAGCAAGCCAAGATTTAAACGCGGGCTCATAATCAGCTTCTTTTACATCGGAGGTATGGAACATGGAATTAAAACGCGGATCAATCTCAAGCAATTCTTTGCTAAAATTTCTATAGACGCAATTTAAAGCAGAGAAAAATGCTTTTATGTCGCTCAATCCGCCCGACTCCACCATGCGAATTGTCTGGTTGGAATGGTCATCAAGGCCGATAATGGGCATAGAAGAGCAATGGTAGTAATCAGCTGCCGCATCCCTTAAGATATCCAGTCTATTAATTGCATGGGGGAAAACATAAAAGATTTCCACCTCGGTAGTGCTTTCATCATTGTACTTTTCACCTCTGGCAATAGAAGTGACTCTACCGATTGCTTTAAAGCCTTGCTTCCACTCAGTTGCCATACCCTTGCTGTTGTCGGAGCCAAGCCAAATAAAAACAATGACTCCAGCATTCAAATCGGTAGGGATCTGGGTACACACCACTGAAATGGTGAAAGGCTCAGTTGAATGACCACCGATTTTTGAGTTTATGCACTTTATCTCCTCAACACTTGTTTTTCCAAGCCTCAAGGTTGCGAATGTAAAGTCATCCATATTGCACCTCCGATATTACTTTTTCTCCTTTTCAAGCTCTAGCGCGGCTCTTAATGGCCCAAAAAGTTTACGGCCCTGATTATCAACACGGCGGAGTATTCCTTCAGATGCATTCGCCGTCAAATAGTATTTTCTACTAACACGGTTACGCTCAACGATATCAACAAGACTTGACTCTATCGGGCTATGAGGAGTTGGGGCGACATTTCCACCAATAAATCTATCGTCCCATGCAAGTCCAGCTTTAGGCCATTTGTATGTCAAAGAAGTATCGGTGTAGTCAACATCGTAAAAGGCACCCAAAATCCATTGCTGTTTTGCAAACTCTGGTACATACTCTTTTGCATAAGAATCGGAGAAAGCCGATGATTGGACTTTCAGTTCACGGTTTATTTTTTCTGCCACCCACTCCACAACAGGAACAGAAACCGCATTTCCTACCGCTGTATAACGAAGGGTATCTGTATCTTCATCGTTCACATCATATCCGTCTGGAAGTGTCCAGGAATCTGGAAAACCTTGTAAACGCTCATACTCTTTTGGAATCATACGCCGAACACCGTCATCGCACACAACATATGTCCTGCTCCAATCTGTTCCTGTGTGCCGACCAGAAGTAGCCGCCAAACAATATGCTACTTTAGGGACTTTCGGATAGGTATCTTTATCAGAAGCTTCAGTTATAAAATCCTTCCGTTCATTTGCTGTTTTATGCGCGCCTGACGCATCAAACATGACACGCATTGCCTTTGCCGGCTCGCCTTTCCAGCAGCAAAGATATACACGAGGGCGAGATTGAGGAACGCCGAAATATCGGCTATTTAATAAACGCCAAGCAACTGCATACCCCATTGAGGTCATTCGCTGAAGGATAACGCCAAAATCTCGTCCACCGTTTGAATTGAATAATCCCCCTACATTTTCGATAACAACAATTTCCGGTTTTTTTTGTTCAACCAATGCAGCAAATTGATAAAACAAACCGGATCTTGTACCGTCAAGACCCAAACGCTGTGACGCTCCCCTGGCAACGGAGATATCTTGGCATGGAAAGCCACCACACCATACCTCTGCATCAGGGATGTCTTCCGCTCTTATTGTACAGATGTCCTCGGCTCGTTTGGCGTTCGGCCAGTGGGTCGATAGTACCTCATTACAAAAAGGATTGATCTCACATAGAAATTCTGTCTGAAATCCTTTCTTTTCAAATCCAAGATCAAAACCTCCAATTCCAGCAAAGAACGAATTCAAATGATACATATTTCCCTCCGAAATAGAAGATATTATTCCATTGCACTTTTTCCGCTTTTTACCCATTCTTCTAATTCGGATCGTTTAAACTTCCACTGCTTTCCGATTTTATGGGCAGGCACATTTTTATTCTTTATCCATTTACGCAATGTTACAGGCTTTATGTTAAGAAAAAGCGCTGCATCTTCAATGCTGATATAGTTTTCATTAATTAAATCAGACATATTGCACCCCTTGTCATAGTATGTTCACGCCGCCTCAGTTGGTATTATATCAGAAGGATTTGCTATTTTCAAAGCATTTATATATCTTTCTTATCTTTTCCGCTATTTACTGATATTTGCGATATTTAAGGATGCAGTTCTAGAAAATCAAATATAAAAAGATTGTTATTGTAAAATAGGCATATCTGGATAAACCATAATAATTTGACATGGGGGACTTCGTATCGAATGCTTACGATTATGGTGAGCACCGCTTACAAGGAACATATCCCCGTGCGATTAAGTCATCTCGACTTCCGTTATAGTCCTTTCGATTGGTTGCCTTGATGTCATCTGCACTGGAGCAAGAGGGAAGATGGAACTTTTTTGTATTGGTGTTGAGCACATAATCGCACTGGCTTTGAGGTACGCTCTGCTGCGGCTCCGGCACAGGAGTATTCTCGGTCGGCTTGCTAGGAGCAACGGGCGTAGCAGGTTTTTCGGACTGAGGCTTTGGCTGGGTGTTGATGGTCCCGCTCTCTAATTCGCTCTCTCCAGTGGCGTAATTAATTTTGACTCCGGGCTGAGCATTATAGGCGAAGACACAGAAGGTAACGCCATCACCCTGATCCTCAACAGAATATCCTTCCATCAGAACACCGGCAGCCAGAAGATTATCGCCCTCATAGATTGGCGTCACGCGATAAAGTACATGGTTGTTCGTCTCTTTTACGTAGTCCGCCACCATATTTTCAAAGGGTAGCATTCCTTCGATGTTTAGGTATCGGGTTCCAGTAATCAGATTCTCCTCATTCGCATTCTCGCCGGTGAGCTGGAACCCAATGAGATGACAGCGGTTGTAGAGATACTTACCATCCACGCAGTCATACTTCACTGTATGCCAGCCAGTAGGTTTAACCTGACCAATGCTTCCGCGCTCTTCTGTTGGCATAATATCCTGGCCTACACAGGCATAGGTGACACCACAACGGCCTATCGAATCCAGAGGAGAGTATGTTTCGAAAGAATTGGTAGTGAGATCTGAATCGTCAAAGTAGGGAACATTCCCGTTGACTGCGATGTAGGCATTGCCTGAGAAGGCCGGCACCTCGGCAAGGCTGAAGGAAGCGGATGCTGTTGGAAGCCGAGATGGCTGCGGTGTTTGAGGAGCACTCTGAGTCTGTGGCTCGCTCTGTTCTGGTTTTCCGATGTGATCTGATGTCAGCCTGATGTCTTGCATTAGGGATTCATCGGGTTGATGATTCTCAGTATTCTCTGTAACAATGGCGGATTCATCAGGGGGAACGGTGGTTGTTCCAGTGCTAGAGCTGTCATTGCTGCATCCAGACAAAAGGAACAGGGAAAGGGCGAGAATCGCTAACCAGCGACTCATTATATTTTTCATCTCACATAAACCTCCATTGTCACATTTTCATGGGAGTGCCCAGGGAAGTCTTCCTTTGACTGAAGTTTCCACTTGTTTTGCGTCAAGTCGATGTCAAAGGCACGATCCTGTGGATAGACACGGTTCCACTTAAAAAGGATGATCTGCTCCACCCACTTCTCGTAGGTGGACACAGAAACATCCTCTACCAAACAATAGTCGCCTGGGACAGCTTCATTAAGGAACTCAGCGGAAATGTTGATTTGCGGCGTTGTATCCAGATCAAACTGTTTGGCCGAATACTCGTTCATCCACAAACGGCTGCCGACTGTCAGCTCCAGTATCCGATTCCGAACGACAGAGTCAGAACTCTGCCTTCGGTGGTTGAAGGCAATCCCGCCACGGTCATCTACACATGCAATCAGGATCATTACGGCTCATCCTCCTGACAAGCAGGGTAGAAGGTGAGGTCAATAGCACCACGGTCGAACAACTCTCGGAGCGCTGCATCAGCATTGACAGCGATGATGCTCTCCACCTGATAACTGGCATCCGCGTTTCGCAGGTAGAGAATATGTTCCTCCGGGTCATAGATCGCCTCAGTCACTTCAATTGCAATTAAAGTGCTATCTTCTTTATCTTTCAGCAGGGCTCTCATTACATGCTTCTCCTTTTCTTGCTTATTTTTTATTCATCCAGTAGGTCTTCCAAATCAGAGATTGCATCCTCCAACTGCTCACGGCCTTCTTCCCAGGCATCATAAGCGAAACTGAGCACATCATCTGGCTCCTCACATTCCCAGTCGAGGAGTTTATCTTCTAATTCCGCTAGTTTTGCCCGGATGACCGACTCACTTTCTTCTTCATAGTCATCGGCGTCGAAGCTACTCATCTCTACGAGCGTGGCGCGAATAGCCCGCTCCATCTCTTCGTCCTCTTCTTCCTCCAACTCCTCGTCTAATTCTCTCAGAAGTTGATCTTCCTCCTCCGCTGCACCAGCAACTGCCGCGATCATACCGAGCCCAAGGAGTTCTTCGGAAAAATCTGTTTCTCCATCACGATTGAAGTCAAAAAGTCTGCCGAAAAAACTCACCTCATCCACATCCTTTCCATCTATGCCATAAGGCATTTGCTGTTGTACTGATAGAATATAAAATAAACTGTCCCATTATCAGGACTAAATCAAGACAGGTGGAGGTAGTCACAACCGGCATTGGGTGTAATGGCAATCATCCGGTCTGTGGAACTGCTGAGTTCGACTTCCGTTCCAAGGATATTTAATAGAACGCCCAAAGCGTCATGGAGGCCGCTCTGCTCACTCAAATTATGTGCAGCAGCGTAGCCTGGCTGATCACGCCAAATTGCATTCATAAGGGCAGCGAGATCAACCATTCCGGACTTTACCCACTCCTCTCTAAGATAGACCAGTTCAAAGATAACGAGGCAGAAGTACGGCTCTTCAAAGAACAGGTATCCGAGTGTTTCGCTAATGCTATGTGCAATATCATAATCTGTTTGGAGGCCAGCCTCCGTCAGTGCATCGGATAGATCGGACTCCCAAATTGCGTAGCAAACTGCCATAAGCCGGTTGCCCTGATCGGTTTCCAACAGGAATATACCATTATCAATGGTTTGATACCGAGTCATATACCCTTTGGGTGTCATTGTGGGAGCCGGATAGTATCCGAAATAGTGCGGATACTGCTCCATCCCATAAAAGGCCATATTATGAAGGTTTCCCATGCGCTCCAACTTTTCACCGTTCGTCACACGATAGCGCGCAAGTTCATACGCTATGATTGGAAATCCGCCATCCTTCTTGTCATAGGGAAATAGAAGGAACTGCGGAATTTCAGACATTGCACCGCCGTATTTCTTTGCTGCATCAGAAATGATCGTAGACGAGCGATCCACAACGTAGAATTCGTCTGTGAGCAACCGATCCGGATGCATCCTCGCTATGATGCTATAAACACCAGGTGCTTCAACTTCAACAAATTTCACCTCATAGAAAAAATCCTCTAACTCTTTGGGCAAGCCCTCGGGCCAAGTAGTATTATCTCTTTCTATCATAGTAACCATAACCAGCCGCCAGATACTTGGCATCTGCTGGTCCTCCTTTGCTTGTGTTTGTCGTTAAAATTATACGAAATAAGTGATTAAAGAGCAACGATGAAGCAAAGTATAATTTACGTTAGACGCAACTATAGGGGGTGCCAGGCATGAAGGATATTCTTACAGCAATCACCGAACTGAGAGAACAGCGAAACTGGACTGAATATCAGCTGGCTGAGCGCTCCGGTTTACCACAGTCTACGATCTCTTCGTGGTTTCGGAAGGGTATGATCCCCACCGTGCCATCCCTTGAGAAAGTATGTGTGGCTTTTGGAATCACACTCTCTCAACTTTTTGCAGAGGGAAATGAACCCGTTGCTTTAACAGCCGATCAACAGAAGTTGTTGGAGCGTTGGACCCGACTCACACCTGAGCAGCAAAAGGTAGTTTTCGCTCTCATTGATAAAATGTAGAGTGGAACTGGAAGTTTCACTATCATTCTATTAGTTGGATAGTCTAACTTCAAGATGGAATTTCGCCAAAATAAAAAAGAGCCCTGTGCCGGTCAACTCGGCGCAGGGCTCTCATCATAATTGTTCAGTTCTCGTGGAGCTCTTCTGTGATCAACGCATTCATCAAGCGCAACACTTTTTCCTGTTGGCGCTTGCTGAGTTCCTGGTATTTATCACTTACCTCAGCAAAGAATGCGGATTCTTCAGGACATGAAGCATCCAGCACATCCGCAAGAAGGGAGTTGGCATCCGTCCCCAGAGCATTTGCAATACTGATTAACGTTTCAAGCTTGGGATTCTTTGCACCACATTCAATCATACTTAGGTATTTGGGGGTCAAATCAACCATCTGGGCTAAATCCGCCTGTGATAGATGACGCTTCTTACGCGCGGTCTGAATCTGCATCCCAATTTTTTTCGCATCATATTCGACCATATCGCTGCGCCTCCTATCAGATAGAGTATCCATCTTATAGGAGTATATACTGGACTCACTTTTTGATAAATCCACCAGAAGGCAGACCATCTAACTAACAGGCAGATTTATGATGAAGAAAAAAGGGGGCAATGCAATCTTAAGACAAATGAATATGGATGCTCATTCGCTTATTATTTTTCTCTTTTTGTGCCAGGATGGACAATAAAATAGACAGATGCCCTATCATATGATATTCTTAATATGGGAAGATTTTCTGCGAATATAGGGCTTGAATCATTGCAGAAAGGAGGCTACATTATGTGTGATCTAAAGGATATTCCGCTCAGTGACTTTGAAAAAAGGCCATACACCGATTATGAGAATAGTACCTATACAGTAATCTCAAAGATTGCATTTCTTATCGGTGTTCCGAAACGTATATTTGAAAACGAGCATGAGCCACCTCAAATGGAGTGGTACGAGAAATTGTATAATAACAAGAATGCCCGCATTGTTCGTAACCTCTCCATACTGCGTACTGCAATAGAGCAGAATTTCAAAAATATCTATGAGCAGATGCGCTATGAACTGAAAAACTTACACTCACTGCCAGAATATATTCCACAGGATAGCTTAGAAATGTTGATAACTGATGGTATCACCATAGAGAAAGCCAACTGCACACCATCGCAATACATCATCAATATCAACCGCTATCTAACAGACCGCATCAATAATTGCAAAGCACTCTTCCCGCTCTGGCTGAAGTGGGACTATGTTCGGAGTCTTTTCCTGATGCCGAATGGACTCTGCGAGATGGGAATCAAGCAGGCTGCGAATGAATACTACGCTCATAAAAATATGTATCCCTATCAGGTCTACATTAACTGGGCCTATGCTGGTTCTGGTAACATTCTGTACAACGATAAGAAGTTCGTGACGCTTCTCTACGAGGCACATGAGGACTACTTCACTGATCTAAGCAAAGTGTCAGATGCCGGAAACTTGACTAAAGCTGGGATCTATCACTTCCTGGAACGCAGCGAGAAAACTGTAATGGTGGTAGATTGCGAAAACTCTGATCCCTATAAACTATATGCCACCCTGAAGAATTTGGATCAGGAAGCTCTGCTGAATAAGATCAGTAAAATCATTCTATATAACGATGTCCATGCAGCATCTGCATGGAAAATCCTCAACAGATTTACGAATATTCCTATTGAGCATAATATGATTGAGCGTCTAAAGGATAACAAGTCTTTGGTGGACATTCGGCTCACTACCGGCACATGCCGTGAATTCTTCCAGAACCATGTAGACTCCTTCATTCTCGTGTCCAGCGATTCCGACTACTGGGGCCTGATCTCGGCCATGCCAGAGGTTCGCTTTTTCGTCATGGTCGAAAGTATCAAGTGTGGACCTGACATCAAAAATGCGCTCATCGATGCGGGAATCTCCTATTGTTATATTGATGACTTTTGCACAGGTAATAGCAATGAAATCAAAGTTGCTGCTGTTATCAGTGAGGTCCGTCAATCTTTAGATCAAGCATTCCATGTGAATATTCAGGAGATTCTGGAAAACGCATACCGAACTACCAGAGCAGATATGACCACAGCAGAGAAGAACCAGTTCTATGACCGCTATATCAAAAATATGAGGATTGTTATTGCAGAGAATGGCGAAGCGACAATAGAACTTGGCTCGTAGGATCTAATTGAATTATCCCGAAAACTAATAGCCATGCTTCTAAAACGTAGGTCAAGACAGCCAGCACTACAACATTGGTGTAGCGCTGGCTGTTTTGACGTAACCGTCAAATCTCCCTGCGCATAAAAAGGCCGCCATCTCAGTGCCTGTGCATTGAGATGGCGGCCTGCAGTTCTATTATGATTTAGGACTTCTGCATTCCTGGGGCGCGTTCACCGGGAGGAAAGATTCGGCCCAGGCTTCATCCGTTCGGCTCATGTCAGGCGCGTTGTGCAGGAGCCAAACCAGATAGCGGTAGGGATCCAAGTCATTCTCCTTTGCGGTCTCAATCAGGCTGTAGATCACAGCGCTGGACTGAGCGCCGGCCGGGGTGTTGGAAAAGAGCCAGTTCTTCCGGCCTATGACAAAGGGCTTTATGCTGCGCTCGGCACGGTTGTTGGAGAGCTCCAGCCTGCCGTCCTCCAGATAGCGCACCAGGTAGGGCCACTGCTCCCGCAGATAGTGCAGTGCCTTGCCCAAGGCGGACTTGGGCGCCGTCTTGGCGCTGGTCTCATTTGCCCATGCCAACAGAGCGTCCAGAACCGGTTTCTCCAGTTCCAGCCGCTTGGTATAGCGCTCTTCCGGCGTCAGTTCCACGAGAGCCTGCTCCAACTGAAACAGCCTGGTGCAGTAACACTCGCCGGTGGCCGCCAGAGATTCCTGCCGTTTCTCTTTGGGCAGCGTTTGCAGCGCCTCGTCAAATTTTCGCCTGGCATGAGCCCAGCAGCCCACCACCCGGATGTTCTCCGGCAGCTTGTGGTAGCCCTGGTAGCCGTCCGCGTGCAGCCAGCCGGAAAAGTCCTTGAGGAAGGCCGCCGCGTGCTCCGCCTTCCGGCTGGGCTGGTACTCATACAGGACAATGGGATACTCGGCGCAGCCGCTGGTCCGGTAGACCCACATATAGGACTTGCTCGTAGAGGTCCTGCCCGGCTCCTTCAGCACCTGCAGCGTGGTCTCGTCTCCATGCAGCACGGTTTCCTTGCACAGCTGCCGGTGCAGCACGTCATACACCGGCCGCAGCCAGGTGTCCGAGGCCTGCAGGATCCAGTTGGCCATCGTCTGCCGGGACAGCTTCAGCCCCTGCCGCTGAAACTCCTGCTCCAGGCGGTACAGCGGTGAGTACATGACAAACTTCTGCGTCATGATATGGGCTACCGCCTCTGGTGAGGCGAAGCTGCCTGGGCAGAGCGTCGGCTGTTTGGGTGTTTTCCGGAGATTGCCTTCGCCTGTTTCCGCCTCGCACTGCTTGCAGGCGTAGGTGTAGTACACATCCTCCCGGATCCAGAACCGGGCCGGCTCCATCTTCAGGCTCCGGCGCACCTCTTTCCCAATCTCCTCCATCACGGCACCGCAGGTATCACAGGTGCGCTCTTCTTCGCAAAGGCGGTGCTCCACCACTTCCGTGGGGGTTCCCTCCGGCACGATATCCAGTACATTGCCGCTGTGCCGCTTGCGGGCATGGGCCTTCACCGCCACCTGTTCCGCTGTGGCATTTTTCGTCCCATAGGCATAGGCCTCCGCCTCGTTTGCCATGAGGGACAGCTGGTCCATCAGACCCTCCTGGAGCCGCTCTGAGGATGCGCCAAACTGCCGCTTCCTGGCAAGACCAAGCTGCTCCAGAAGCCATTGGTTCTGGAGCTTCAATTCTTCATATTCCGCCCGTGAGATGGTCACCATTTCCGGGGTGCTTGCGGCAGTGTTCTTCTTGTTTTCCATGAGAAAATGATACCATAAAACAGGTTAAAAAGCCAGCATTTTCAATGCTTTCCGGTATCAGATCACGCTCAGGCCGCTCACTGCTTTGTTTGCCTTGGGCTGCTCTGTCTTCAGTCCCTCCATCAGCCAGCGGTACTGTTGAGGCGTCAGGGCCTGCACTTCCTTCGTACTCCGGGGCCATTGGAAACTGCCGCTCTCCAGACGCTTATACAGCAGCAGAAAGCCGTCTCCTTCCCAGTAAAGCGCCTTGAGCCGGTCCCGCCGCCGCCCGCAGAAGAGAAACAGCGCCCGCTGAAACGGGTCCATCTGGAACTGGCTCTTTACCAGGTTTGCCAGCCCGTCAATGCCGCGTCGCAGATCTGTGTATCCGCAGGCGATGTACACCGGACAGCTGCAACTAAAATCGTTCAGCATGACTTTGCTGCCCGGAGGATCGCCAGCAGTGTGGCCTCATCCGCTCCCCCATAGACCTGGATCCGCACACCGCTTACCTCCATAGCGGCTACGATATGCCCGGAGAGCTGGGAACGCTCCATGATTGGCGCCTCTGCAAAGGTTACCTCCCGGACTTCTTTCAGGGCCTGGAACACCTTCCTCTGCCAGGAGAAATAGGTGGATACCGCGATTCCATTCTCCTGGCACCATTGGCCTACCGACAGCCCACTGCTCCGGCAGGCCTCCACACGCCGGCTCCATTCCACCAACCGCTGTTGTTGATTGGCTCTCTGTAAACTTGCTGCCTTCTCCATGTCTGCACCTCACTATCTTGGAGTCTGGGACACTCTCTGGTACTACTTGGTACTACCATGCACTTCCTCAGACTCTTATAGTTTGGCAGAGGCATTTTACCCTGACAAGCCGCCGACTGTTTTTACGCTTACGTTTTGACTTCAATTTCTCTGAGGATATCAATAAAAATACTGAGGGCACCCATAGAGGGTGCCCTCATAAATTATGATAGATTACCTTCAATAAAGCGCATGAGGATGGTAGCCACCTGTGCGCGTGTGGCGTTGCCCTGGGGAGCCAGCAGTCCGGCGCCGGTGCCGGAGATCAGGCCCTCGCCCACGGCCCAGCGCATAGCTTCCACGGCATAGCCGTTGACGCTGCCGCTGTCTCCGAAGGCGGACAGGGAACCGTCCCCGGTGGGGCTGCCCGCATAGCGCCACAGCATGGTGGCAAGCTGCTCACGGGTAATGGAGCCGTCGGGGTTGGAGCCGTCGGAAATGCCATTCTCCTTGGCCCAGTCCATCGCCTTTTCATACCACATAGCGCCGCCGGTGGTGTCCTGCCCATCAAAGCGGGCCAGCACGGTCATCAGCATGGCGCGGGTCATGGGGCTGTCAGGGGTAAAGGTGGTGTCGCTGGTCCCGGCGAACAGCTCATGTGCGGTGGCAAAGTCGATGGCGTCCTCCGCCCAGTGGCCCTTGGTGTCGGTGAAGTCGCGGCTGCGATCCACCAGCACCAGTTCAGCGGAGCCGTACAGCTTGACGGTCATGCCATCCTTGGTGGGGACAGACAGCTTCACCACCTCGCCGGTCTTGGCGTCCACGGCCACGGTGCCGTAGTCCACATCGGCGGGAATGGTCACAACAGCCTTGCCCACGGACTTGGGGATGGTGACCTTGGCAGTCACATCCTCGCCCGGTTCGTCCACGGTCTCGACCTTCACGCCGTTTTTGGCGGTCTCAGTGGTGGTCACGGTGCCGTCCTTCTTGGTCTCCACCACCAGCGTGGAGCCGTCCTTAAACTTGGTGGTCTCCGTCACGGTCCCGGTTTTCTTGTCGGTAACGGTAGTTGTGGTGGAGCCGTCTGGATTTTTTGATGTCTCTGTCTTGATATCGCTAGGGCGGCCGGAAGATCCACTTGATCCTCCACTTGAAGGTGGCGTGGGCGGTTCAGGGTCAAGATCGGGAATCTCTGGAATTTCCTGTTTGGATACGGTGATATTGCAGTATGTTTTAACATATCCACAGAATGTTCCGTCTGCATCGGTCAAATATGCGGTTACACCAATTGTAGCAGTTCCCTCAGCCAATGCCAGAACAGACATCTGGCCATTTTCATGGTTCATAACGAGACGCACCACGTCTGGATTACTATTTCTCCAATGTGGTTCAGTAATTGTTGCATCGGCAGGCAAAACCTGAATTAAGGGTTCCCATGTATCCCCAACTTCAAGTTGTTTATCGTTGGTGTCAAAAGAAATACTTGCAGTTGGTAAATTTTCGTTGGGACCTCGAAGTGACAGCGCCAGACCACCATCATCCATATAATACGGATGTATGGATAACGTATACATTTCGCCAGCACATAGTTGCGCATTGGTCGTATGTGTCCCAAAGGGTGCGGGATCTGTGATCCAAGAGTCGGTTACCACCTCGGTATTTTCTGTTGCATAGAAATCAATCTTTGTCTTGCTACCAGAAGATACAATTTGGTACCAGCCTGTTGTTGATGGAGTGAATTCGACTTTGATATACGAGTGCCCATCATTTTGACCCCAGGCAACATATTTCACCTTATTCTGGGAAATGGAAAGATCTACTGTGGGGGGAAAAAGTCCATTTTCAATTTGATACTGCTTTGCAGCATAGAACCAGGTAAATGCATCTTCAAATGTCACAAGATCATTTGGAGCAAATAATCTTCCTGTCGCCGGGATGATGCCGAGATTGTGAAGGAATGTGATTGCATTATAATACCATGTAGAGACTGGAACATCGTTAAATTCGAATGCCACATCTGTTTCCAGCGATCCTAAGCTTCTCCAAATGATACTCGCAAGCTGAGCACGTGTCACGCTGCCTTTGGGTGCAAATGTATCTTGGCTTACACCTGTCATCACACCATTCTTCGCTACTCCAGCTATGGCAGCTCTCTCGATGTCTGTTAAATCGGAACAATCACTGTATGGAAATTCAGATGCATCCAAATATTCCAATTCCAAACCAGCGAAAGCCGCAGCAACACAGGCCAAATCAACTCGCGTTACATAGTCACCCATACTTGTTTGAAAAACATATGCAGATAAACCAGATTCCACTGCAGCTTTTCCACTTAAAGAGTATTCCTTAACATTAACCACGCTAGTCGCCTGTATGCCGTCACCAGTCTCAATACAAATCTCACTAGAGCCAGACTTCAGGCCACGAATTGCAACATATTTCCCACCCTGGACAGTCGAAACATCGACCACATCTGGCTCTGTTGCAGTGATGGTAAATAACTCCGCAGATCCATCCGGGACAACAACTGGATGGATATACTCCACGCAACCGACTTCTATAGCATAGGATTCGGCAAGCTGTACTTCGCTGGATGAAGGTACATCTTCTACAGTTACTTGGCAACTAGCAGAAAGATTATCGATTGTTGCAGTGATCGTAGCCACTCCAGGCTTAAGCCCTGTAACCAACCCTTTTGCACCACCATCAGCAGGAGACACCGTGGCAACTTCGGAGTCAGAAGATATCCATTGGCACCCAGGGTTTGCATAATCGGGAGTAATTGTGAGACTAAGAACTTCGGTGCTCCTTGCTGTCATCGTGAGAGATTCTGGTAAGGTAATCGAAGAAATGAGCCCAGTAGAAGACGGTTCTCTCATCTCCTGCGGTGGTTCCTCTGTGGCAAATGCGCTAATTGGGAATGTAGCAACAAAAATAGAGTAAATCAATAATAGCGAGAGAAGTCTTTTTTTCATACTCCAGCCCTCCTATAAAAAAGTGCGCAGCAAAAGCTACGCACCGAAAAATGCACAGCTCCGCTTGCTGCGACGCAATCCAGTTCCACACAAGGGTACGCTGAATAGAGCGTGCATTTTTACCAAAGTAAGATGCACACCCTCGTGTAGAAATATTTGATTGCGTTGCATGAACAGAATATCAAATTTTTCCAAGGAAATCAATGTCATAACCATACAATTTGTTAAATTATATTTTGATTACACCTTTGGAAATAAAGATGTTTTTTCCTAGCCATATCTCATATTCACGCACCTATGCCTTCACACTTTGTCTTATTGCTGGTGGTCTCATTTTAAACCATCGTTATAAATAACACCATGATTTACGCAGAGAATTGCCTGTGGACAACAAGAATTTGAGACAAAATAGCGACACCTCTACTTTGATACTAATTGAATTCGTCTGCTCTTCAGGTAAGCATTCAAACAACCTGTGCAGAAGCAGGTTAGAAACCATTCAACTAGCAGTTTAATGACAACCATGTGCGTGCGCGGTATGATGAACACATCAAAGGATAGATCCACAGGAACCCCACACCGATGTCACTGGATAAGGCAGCACAATGGGCAGGGGCGGTGGACATAAGAGGAGGTAGTAACCATGAATATGAAAGATGCGTTCCGATTTCAGAATAAACTCAGGGATTTGATGTGCGAGGCCACGGCTATCCTCCAGGATCGGCGTAACATCGTCAAGATCAAGACCACGCATCTGCGGAGTAAGGTCATGGGCGATGCCCAGGATGCCGTGGTTGAGGATGTCGCTCCCAGTGAGTACGCCGGTCACGCCAACGAGGTGGCCGCCTTCCTCATGTCCCTGTTGGAGGAGCGGGAGAAACTGAGCCGTGCTATCCACACCGCCAAGAGCACCCTGGTGCTGGATATGGACAGCGAGGTTGGCTTGAACCGGCAGCGCCAGGAGTTGGCCGAGGTGTTCCGGCACATGACCACTCTCCGCAACAGCGAAAAGACCATCGCAGGTGGCGGCTCCGGGTTCCGGTTCAATGGCGAAGGCAACCAGGTGTCCTACCGCTGTGATGCCACGCAAGTCACTACCATCGACTTCGACCGGAATAAGATCCGGGGCATGGCTACGGCGCTGGGTAAGAAGGCCAACGAGATTTCCATGTCCTTGGATAAGTGTTTGGTCAACACCGAGGTATCTTATGAGCAGCCCTTTGACATGAATGACAGCTTTGAGGACATTCTCAGCGACTTCATCGAAAAGGGAACGGCCACATAAGTGCCGACATCACACCTTCAGGTGTGGTGGGCGTGGCAGAATGGATAGGCAGTGATGATCGGTTCAGGCGCAGATGAATTATGATGCTGCGCACTCTCCGGTAAAGAATGGACTGCATCTGATGAATGCAACATGAGCTCATAACTCATT
>CEAF01013497.1_pt1 | contig 19299 bp, 9 predicted proteins | sample 557431 | NCBI WGS metagenome assembly CEAF01 (sample SAMEA3182068, study PRJEB8094) | gut metagenome | biome: human; feature: gut; material: Stool; isolation source: human stools | place: Canada | collected 2013-11-18 | reverse complement strand
TAATTATCCTGTCATCTCACCACACAGCCTATTACCCTAAGCGGGGGTACTCTTACCGCTTTCCAAAGTTACCCGGTAAACCTACTATTTCATCAATTTTCACAATCTGGTAGGTCTTTTTTACATTGTTAGTTGGTTTATGATGCTTCTTTCCGTCTTAAATACCTACTAAATATGTCACATCTCACACTTTAGTAGGTCTTTTCCTAATATATCTGTAATATTAGTCACATCTTGTCAGCCAAAAGACCTACTATTCTCGCATAAATCACAACTTTAGTAGGCAATTTTCTTTAGCCACCTTAATTCCCATCAAAATTTCTTCTCAAAAGACCTACTATTTCATCTCATTTAGCAGCATTAGTAGGCTTTTTACCAACTTATGCACTGGTTTCATATGCTATTTGACACTGCCAGAATGCGAAAAGCATTTCAAAAAAGTTTTATTTTCAACTACAAGTTTCTCTCAAACAACACATAATTGTCTGCTGTTCCAGTCTGAATCTTATAATAACAAGTCTCCTCTGTTCCATCATCATATATAACTTCTGCCTCTATAAGTATGGCGTTAAGCATGTCATTTCTTTCCTTGCGTACCGTATCTGGTGATTGTTTATTCATATACCATGAGTATGTACTTGTTGGAAATTCCATATACAATATTAAATCCAGTTCTTCCTGCTCTGCTCCCGATATCTTTTTACTTTGCGTCTTAATAACCTTTTTATCAAGGAATTCCTTAAGCTGCACCTCTCTCTTTTCAAACTGCACACGTGCATTATACGCAGTGTATTCTATAAACTTTACAGACTCTTTATCATACAGCACTGGCCACGAAAATCCCATTATATAAAGATATGATGTATCTGTGTCATGTACATCCTGTTCTACAGACCTGCTGTTTATTTTGAATTCACCCACTTGTGCCCAGTCTCCATATGTATCTTCTTTTTCGGGATACTCCACCTCCTGTCTGGCTAAACGGCTGCTTTCACTTGCTGTCTTGTCACTCTCCTGTACTTCTTTATTCTTACATCCAGCTGATACACAGCCACATATAATCATCATCATTATCACAAACTGTTTAATTCTCATACATCCCCCTCACATAATAATACATAATATAGCAGTATTAATAACTATAATCAGAGGTATTCCTTTCCCTGAATTCTTTTTAAAAATGTGCCTTGAAGCGAATACTGTTTCAAGTCCGACTGCTACTGCGAATAGTATCTCCTCTGCCATGAGAATAAGCATATACTGGCTTATCGTTATATTTCTGAATACCTTTGCTGTATTCATATAAGTAAGGCTTATAAGTGGTGCATTAATATATGGCATACCATAAGCCTTATACATTATTATCATTTCGATTATATACAGTAAAAATGCACTTACCCCCACCAATATGCAGACAGCAGCAGCCTTAACTGTATGTTCCCATCTTCTTCCTCTCTTAGACGAGCCAATAAGCATATTCATTCCATTCTTATATTCCACTGAGCTTTCAGTCTCTGCAATAAGAACAACTCCAAATCCGAGTATAATATATATAAGCAGTTTTCTCGTTGCTCCTTTACTGCCAAATATCTGGTCGTATCCCCGTTGTGACATAACATACGCATCTATTCCGTACTGCTCTTTTATCTGTGAAACATATTCAATCTGCTGCATATATTCGCTCATGTTATCAAGCAGTCTCGTAGCATCCATGAGGTTGTACACATATCTGCTTACATCATCCTCACTAAGTTCTCCCCACTCATACTGTTCTCTTGCAGCATCTAACTTTGCCTGTGCCTCATAAACATCATTTTGTCTCTGCTCTATAAGACTGGTAAATCCACTGTAATCCCTGCCACCATACTGCTGATAATATTCATCACGCTTCTTTTCATCTTCAGAATATGCTATTTTCTGGTTATTACATATAAATATTGTTATAAACACAACAACACATATTACAATCCAGCCTCTTGCTGTTATTAAAAATTTGTACATTTCTTTCCAGAAATGCGGAAGTCTGGACAAAATCCTTTGAACCACATGTCCGATTTTTTCAATCATTTTTCCTATAAAGCCAGCGGTTCTTCCCGGACGGATAACCTTTCCAAGTAATACAAGAAATATTGCTGATATTACAGCTATAATAATACACACCATGCACAGCACATTTACCATGCTCACAGGAACACCTGCTATCATGATATTATCATACTTCCTAAGTATATTGCTTACATTCATCACATTTATTATATTAATCTTCTTGAAAATCCTTAACCTGCCCTGCATTGATATATTCTGGTATGCAAATGCTTCCGCTCCGGCAATTATACCCACCAGCACAACTGAACTGATTCTTTTCCTGCATAACGAAAATACCAGTGATATAACAAGCACTATTGCAATAACTATCAAAGATATAATCATATATCTTATAAAAAGATATGTCATTACGCTTATCGGATAAGTGAAATTATTATACCCTTTCAGACACTGTACAGGTGCGGTAAGGAAATCCCAGCCACCATACACCACAAGCATAGAGACAAGACCGCATAACTGCATAATCAGTGATACAAATAAAGCACTCAATCCGACTGCAGCAGTATCCTTAACTGCAAGTCTCATTCTTCCATTGACAGCAGTATAGATAATCTGCCACATTCCATTATCCCTGTATTCGTAAATGTTATAAATAATATATATCATCAACGCAAGAACGATATAGATAGAAATATCATTCTTCAGAAACTGCTCAACTGCCCTGCTGTTTAATTCCCTAACCTGTACATTTTCAATCCTTTTATAATCATTTTCCGTTTTATTGATATTGGCTATTGATTCTGATGTACCGAACACACTGAATTTTTTCATATTCGAGGCATTTGTAATAACTGCTTTGACACTTTCTGTATATCCATCAATATAATCAGACTTTTCCTTGTATTCCTTTGCAAGTCTCTTAAATATTCTTCTATCATCCTGTGCCAGTTCGTCAGCATGCTGCTGTATCTGTTCATCTGTATGCCCATTAATCAGCCAGTTGTACTCTCTTACTTTAATCTTATAATTATCTATTCCGCATTCTGAAAAATCCTTTGCAAAAACAACCACAACACATATACATGCCGCAGCCAGAATTAGCAATATTGTTTTTCTATTAAGCAGTCTCCCCAGTTCCTTCATCTACCTAAGCTCCTTAATATCCCCTTTTTCAATGTTGCTCTTATCAATATATACAATTTTGTTGTTCACAAATGAAAACATAAACATTCTACTGCTATCCCCATGCATAATTGAAAATATCTTTTCCTCGTCTGGAATCGTTCTCTTTGCTGCGAGCTTTCCATCTCTGTCTAACTGATATAATGTATAATCAAGTGAACTGCTCTGTTTGTTAAAATACATTGCCATATTCTTATATCCTTCATCATCCATCCAGATATAATTTCCGTCAAATGTTATATAAAAATATCCTGTATCATTATCACTTTCATATATGCTTTCTGACTTACCGCTGCCAAGATCATATTCATATATTATTCCATCTCCAAGCCCGCTGTAATACAGCTTGTTATTGTCTGCATCTATACAGTAACTATACACATTCTTGTCAAGCAGACATTCAGTATCTTCCCCTGTAATTCTGAATATTCCTTTTCCTTCCAATGAATATAATCCCTTATCATCTTTTGAAACAGATGTCTTTAAAAAAAATGTGTCACTGCCATATGTTTTAAGTGAATTAATTCCTATACCATATCCCGTTTCTTCATATATTTTATCGCTCGAACCCGTATCAAGATTAAATCTGTATAGCCTTACTGTTACATTACCTTCTATATCTCCCGTTATCTCTTGAGATACATATGCATATCCATCATTGAAACACATTGACACACTATCCTGTCCACTCAGGACGCATATGCTTCCAAGGTATGTTCTCTGTGTTCCGTCAGCACTTATCCGTACAAGATTTCCCTTGGAACTTATCATATATATGTACGAATTATAGTAATACAACTCACTTTTAAACTCGCTTCCTGAAATATATGCCATGCACTCTTCTCCATCATGCCCACATTGTGGTTTATTACATAACACAATGCTTTCTTCCGACTTATCATCATAAAACATAAGATTATCATCTGATGCGCTGCATTTATCAAGATAATAATATCCTGTATCACATCTTGCCACCATATGCATGCTTTCAGAAAAGTATGACTGCGTATTATCAAGCTTGTCGCTTCCTACGGTTATCGTATTACCTGGTTTCCCCTTACACGACACAAGCAAAACTGACATTACAACCATTAATCCTGCTGCAATTCTTCTCATTGTAATCCCCCTTAAAGTTATGACATCTATAGTTAGTTTAATTAACTATAGATATCATGTCAAGCGTACACAACCAAACCAGACACTATTAATCATGGTCTTGGAACACGAAGCATTAAAAGAATTGTTGACAGTTACGATGGAATTATGAAATATTCGTACGATGAGAAAGACAATTATTTTAATACAGCACCCTGGCATCATGCAATAGTTTTGGCATATTCTGCAATATATGGCATATTCGGTAATATACGTCACATTAATATCGGGTAGTTTTGGCACATTCGGTAATATATGGCACATTCTGCACTTGACAATATAAAAAAACAGGGATTCCAGTTACATTTAATAACCGAAATCCCTGTTTTTATTATATTAATTCTTCTTATATTGTTATATCTTCTTAGAAAAGACTCTTAACAGTATTAACTACATTCTCTACTGTGAATCCGAAATGCTCGAATAACTGGTTAGCCGGACCTGAAGCTCCGAAGCCCTTCATGCAGATAACCTTTCCATCAAGTCCTACATATCTGTACCAGCCGAAGTCTGAAAGTGCCTCAACTGCAACTCTCTTTCTTACACTCTTAGGAAGGACTGATTCCTTGTATTCCTCTGACTGCTTCTCGAATACGTCCATAGATGGCATACTTACTACTCTTACATCAATTCCTGCATTCTTAAGCTCTGCCTTTGCAGCTACAGCCAGGTTAACTTCAGAACCACTTGCAATAATAATTCCATCTGGAGTCTCTTTATCAGAATCCTCAAGAATATATGCACCCTTGAGTGCTTCCTTAGATGAACCTGCCATCTGTGGAAGATTCTGTCTTGTAAGAACTAATGCTGTTGGCTCATCCTTAGATTCAATAGCATATTCCCATGCAAGTGCTGTCTCTGTTCTGTCACATGGTCTGAATACTGTGAAGTCAGGCATTGAACGGAATGCTGCAAGCTGCTCAATTGGCTCATGTGTAGGTCCGTCCTCACCAACTCCGATACTGTCATGTGTAAATACATATATAAGTGGCAGTTTCATAAGTGATGTAAGTCTTGCCATTGGCTTTGTATAATCACTGAATACGAAGAATGTTGCAACGAATGGTCTTAATCCACCGTGAAGTGCAAGTCCATTACCAATTGCTGCCATAGCCTGCTCTCTTACACCAAAATGAAGGTTAGTTCCTGCATAATTCTCTTTAGAGAAATCACCTGCATCCTTCATATTAGTCTTATTAGATGGTGCTAAATCTGCTGAACCACCGATAAGGTTAGGCATTACATTCTTAATCATATTAAGAATTGTTCCACTTGAACTTCTTGTTGCTTCTGCCTTCTCTGGCTTTGCAAGGTATTCCTCAGAATTGAACAAATCGGACATATCACATCCATTGTAGTACTTATCCCAGAGTTCTTTCATCTCAGGGAACTTCTCACAATACTCTGCAAAAAGCTTATTCCATTCTTCTTCTGGCTTAGCCATTCTTGCAGCTATCTCTTTATAATGGTCATATACTTCCTGTGGTACTTCAAAATCACCCTTGCATGGCCAGTTAAGATTTTCCTTAAGTGCTGCAACATTATCAATACCAAGAGGCTCACCGTGTGCGCTTGCCTTACCCTGCTTTGCAGGACAGCCGTATCCGATAAGTGTATTAACCTTGATAAGTGAAGGTCTTTCCTTATCAGCCTTAGCCTCCTCAATAGCTTTACCGATAGCTTCAATATCATTGCCATCAGCAACCTCGATTGTCTGGAAGCCAAATGCTTCAAATCTCTTCATTACATTTTCTGTAAAAGCAATATCTGTGCTTCCCTCAATTGATATGTTGTTAGAATCATAGAATACAATAAGCTTTGAAAGACCTAATGTTCCTGCAAGTGAGAAACACTCTGATGAAATACCTTCCATCATACATCCGTCTCCACCAAGTACATATGTGTAATGGTCAACTACATTGTATCCGTCTTTATTGAATACTGACGCAAGATGTGCTTCTGCCATAGCCATACCTACTGCCATAGCCATACCCTGTCCAAGAGGTCCTGTTGTTGCTTCAACACCAACTGTATGACCATACTCTGGATGTCCAGGTGTCTTAGAACCCATCTGTCTGAAATTCTTTACATCATCTAATGAAAGATTACCAATTCCAAGTAAATGGAACAATGAATAAAGAAGCATTGAACCATGTCCTCCAGAAAGAACGAATCTGTCTCTGTTCTCCCATTCTGGATCAGCCGGGTTGTAATTCATATGGTTAGTCCATAATTCATAAGCTGTTGGTGCAGTTCCAAGTGGAAGTCCAGGATGTCCTGAATTAGCCTTCTGGATTGCATCTGCTGACAATACCCTGATTGCATTAATTGACATTTCATCGATGTTAGTCATAGTTTCCTCCCTGTGTAAGCACATCTGTGCATAATATTATAAGTTATCTGTCTTTAAAATCTGCCTCTGTCAAGAATATAACATCACCATTCTCGCTTCTCTTCTTCTTAAGTCCACCAAAGAATCTTCTTGATGCTCTTCTTTCAGAGTTAACAATTGCCTGATTGATTATTTCCTTGATATCATCAAGTTTAATATTATCATTCACATTATGAAGTTTGTCAATCTTAAGATACAGTTCCAGTAATGCATCATCATCAACCTCATACTGTCTCTTTCTTGCGAATCTCTTCGCCATCTCAACAAGCTCATTAACTGTGTACTGCTTAAGAACAATTCTGTGATTGAATGTCTTGGTAAGCTCAGGATTAAAGTTGATAAGAACATTCATGTCTGTATCCGAATCTTCAAATATGACAATCATTCTTCCTGTATCCTGTTCAAGACAGTTAAGCAATTCATTAATTCTCTTAGGCTGGATTGTTCCAGCGCCTTCAACGATAAGAGCTGTTCCCTTAAGTCTTCCCATTGCCTTGGCAATACCTCTCTGGTTAATACTCTCTCCTGATGTCTTAGCAATCTTCTTTGGCTGGTCTGGATATAAAGTATTAATAGCTCTTATTATAGTTCTTGCAAGGTCTGTCTTATCAGAACTTGAATTACCAGAAATAAGAATATTTCCTGATGCTGATGAATTCATCTGCATTTCATCGTCAATTGTATCGAAAAGATCAGCTAACTGTTCCTCAAGTCCTGGCATATCTCTGTACTTTCTGAATATCTTTGCCAGCTCTCCTGTAAGCTTCTTCTCTATCTGCTCAGTTTCTTCAATCTCTTCTTCCATAGTCAATGGCTGTTCTTCTTCCTGTCTGGTGAATGGAATTACTGTTTCTTCCGGCTCAACACCTGCAGCTACCTCATCTAGTACAACAGCCTCCTCACCTTCTTCTTTATTGTCTTTATTATCAATATCTTCATTCATAATTGAATTAATATCTGAAATCATTGATTCTGACACAGTTGGTATCTGTGCTGTAACTAAAGGAATATCTTCATTCTCTATAGCAGTTGCTGCCTGCTCTAGTCTCGCTGCAGCCTTACCTGTTCTTATTGCAAGATCCATTCTCGCTGAATCAACTGCCATCTGTGCAAGAGCTGCTCTCTTTGCTTCTTCCTTATCAATCTCCTTACCATCAGCCAGTGCTTCTGCTTTCTTCTGCTCTACCAGCTTTTCATAAGCTGCACTTTTCTCGTCTTTCTCATCAAGATAACGCTCAAGCTCTGACTTGGAGAATTCCTTAGTATCCTGCTTGCCATACTTTTCTTCTCTTACAGACTGCATCCACTCTGTTATATCCATCTGGCCTTCAATCTGGTCATCATCTTCCTGAGCTTCTGTATCATCATTAACAACCTGTTCAACTACAGGAGCTGGAGTCTTAACCTCCTCTGCAAGCTGTTCTTCCTTATTCTTAGAAGCTGGTACAAATGTCTTAACATCAGCATCTTCTTCCTCATCACCGAACAAGTCACTCATCTTGGCAGCAAGCTCTTCCTGAAGATTTCTTGTATCATATAAATTGTTATATTCAGGTACAGGAACATTAATATCTATATTCTCTGCTTCCTTATTGATTCTTTCCTCAGCTTCTTTTCTCTGTTCAGCTTCGTCTTCTTTATTGATCTGCTCATAATTATCAGCTAATTTCTGCTTTGCATTCTCAATAAGCTCCTTAAGTGAGACATTTGCCTTATTAATCTCGCTTGAGAAATTCTTCTCTCCATCTTTGCTAAGTGTCTCAGAAACCTCTGGCTTCTCCACTTGAGGAGTCTCTATCTTAGACATAACAACAGAGCTGTCCTTAGTATTATCTGCATCTTCATCCTTATTCAGAGCTTTCATTAAAAATGCTTTGATATCATCATTCTGGTCGTTCTGTACAAGGTCTATTGAAAGAGGTCCTTCCTCCTGTTCCTTAGCAAACTCAGGAACATTCAGACTTACCTCTGGCACTGGCTGTTTACCAGTTGATTTCTGTTCTTTCTCATCTTCTTCACGGAAAACATCTTCAACTTCATCTCTCTTAAGATTAGCAAGTTCCTTCTGCTTTGCAAAAAGCTCTTCCTTAGTTGCCTCTATATCTTCCTTTCTTTTTCTTACATCTTCTAAGATACCTTTCTGTGTCTTAGTAAGAACAACACCAAGCTTTTCCTTTAACTGTACTGCTTTCTCAACGTATATACCATCCTGAAACCACAGAACGATATTATCACATGTCTTAATACATTCTTCTTTTCTTCCAGTCTTATAATACAGCTTTGCAAGCTCATACATATACTTCTCATCAATCTCATGATCCCTGTAATCCTCTAAGATTCCTACAAGTTCATTATCTGATGCATTCTGTGCCTTTCTAAGGTCATAATACAGGATGAATCTGCTCACATCATGCTGTGAAGATTTGCTGTATTCTTCATAAAGCTCGTTAGCATTATCAAAATCTCCAACTTTAATAAAGAATTCAGTAAGCTTATAAACCAGCTTTCTTCCGCCAAGGTTTCTGTTATAAGCAAGAATTGCCATGTCTCTTGCTTCTTCATAGTCCCCGACTGCTTCCTGCACATTAATGGCTGTGGCAAGTGCCTGCCAGTCTTTAACCTTAGTCCAGTTAATATCCTTAGCTATGGCTGCCGCTTCTGTGTATTCCTTTTTCGCTGCCAGCTTCTTAATCTGGTCTATCTTAATTCCTAATTCGTATTTATTCATGATTATATATTCCTCATTCCAATGCTTACTTGATGAATGTTGTGAATAATTTATTTATCGCATTTTACAACTCATTAAAGTTTAGCACAGCCTAAGTTCATTGTAAACCAAGTTCACAGAATTGTTACAAATATGTTACAAAAAATCAAATGTAGCCTGTTCGTAATCCATTCTCGTGTATTCCAATTCTGATTCCTTCGTGCTGCTGTAATAATCAACAACCACAGTCTGCTGCCTTGAATCAACAAGCTTCTGACCAAGTATGTAATTAACATCGAATCTTCCTGTAATAGCAGGAGTTGCACCTCTTGCCGGAACAATAAGCTGGACATGATTAGTTGCAAGCAGCTTGAATATTGGCTCCCATATGTATATATCCTTTGCCGCACCGAATGGGTTATCTATGAATATTGTCTTACCCTCAACACCTTCATTACCTGAAGAATTCATATTAGATATGTAGTTGATAATCGCAATAAGGAACTGGATATATATACCCTGTGACTGTCCTGTTGAGCCAACCGCTTCCTCATATCTTAAATAACGGCTCTGGTCCTTGATTCTCTCTCTCTTATACAGATTAATTCTGATTGAATTCATATCTGTGACAATAACTGAGAAAAGTCTCTTCCATGACAGTCTGTTTCTTATATACTTGAGTCTTTCCGCAGGCTCTTTAAAACTTTCCGCCATAAAAACAGTTTCATCAATATATTCAGACATCTTTTCCTTATATAATTCTTCCTTTATATAAGGAATCTGCAAACTGATTATTGCAATCTGTTCTCCGTCAAGATTGATATTAGACAACTGTGGCAGACGGTCAAGCTCAGTCTTAATATTACTGCATGTCTGGATACAACGATTTTCAAAGTTATCCTTAATCATCTGCATATCCTCTATACCCTTGGCAATGCGGTCTTTTTCTAACTGTATAAATGTGTTCGTCTCATTTAACGATTCAATCATACTTCTGGTCTTAGCCACATTTTCAGGAACATTAAGTGATATCCTTACTTCATCAGCAAGCTCGACTGCATTAAATCCGTTAAGCAGGTCAATAAGCTTAGATTTATTCTTATTAAATTCATCAACCTTCTTATACTCTAATCTGGCAATTGAAGCATATTCTTTATGAACAGCCTCATACTCTTTAAGGTCAGCCGTTATTCCGGCAGCATCCTCCGGGCGGAATTCTTCTGGAACATGCATGCCAGCGTCAGATACAATCCTTTCAAGATCTTTTCTGTACACCAGAATATCTTTGAAAGAATCGGACATCTGTCTGCGAGTTTTTTCCTGTGTCTTAGTATTGTCCTCTAATTTCTTAATCAATGCCTTGTGCTGTGTAATGAATTCATCCGGGTCATCGCATGGGAATTCATTAAAGCTTCCATAATTATTCTCAATCTGGTTAATACCATGTGCGATACTTCCCTCAAGTCTGTTAAGAAGTGCTTCCTGTGACTCAAGCTCTTCCCTTACAGAATCACTGCTCTTCACAAGATTATTAAGAGCATCCTTGGCATTCCTTAACTGCTGTGAACCTGCTGCCATAATCTCACCGGCTTCATACTTTGCCTTGATATCGTCAAATGTATAACCTCTGTACTCTATTGCATCACGACATTTGTTCATAGATGCAGACAGATGGTTCATCAGCGCCTGCTTATCTGCAAAGTCACTGTTCTTCTGTGAAAGTGCTGTCTTTAATCCGGTGAATCTGCTCTCTATTTCATCCTTATCAAGACGGTATGTATCGTCATCGATTTCTATTGAAACATTTTCATCATAATAAGGTGCGTACTGCTCCTCCCATGACTTAATGATTTCATCATATACCTTTCTTGTACTGTCCTCGAAATCTCTCGCGGTATCATACTCAGAATTAGCAGAAGCTGCTGCCTCCTCGCACTCATATATGCGGTTTCTTGCACTGTCCACATCAGCCTTCAGTCCCTTTAAGCGCTCATACTTTTTATCTATAGAAATATTCATCTCCATAATACGCGAGAGCCGGCTGCATGCTGTTTCCTTCTCTTCTATATCATCTCTTGTCTGTGCGAGGTTCCTTGAAAGCTGCTCTTTAACCTCATTTAACACACTTCTCTTTTTCTCAGCCTCAATAATTGCAGCCTCGCTGTCAGCAATCTTTAATCTGATTGCTTCTGCCTCGGACACATCCACCTTTCCAGACACAGCATTATATACAAGTGCAAATGTATAATCATTCCACACAAGCTCCATTCTGTCGGCCAGCTTTCCTGCCTGCGCCTTATGCGACTCAAGCTCCTCCTGTGCAAGCTTAATCTGTGTCTCAAGCTTTGCCTCATCACGCAGGAACGACATATCCTTTAATGCGAATACAATCAGGTCTTTGTTAATCTCTAACTTAGTATCAATAAGCACCTGCTCGCTTATAACAGGATAAGCAACCGCACCCTTGCCAAAATCCTTAAGCATCTCATCTGCTTTGATTCTCTCGAAATCGTTCTTTATTATAAATGCGTACTCAACGAAAGGTGTTCTCTTTAATACATCTCTTTTCTGTCCTGCATTCAGGGCTGCGAACCACTCATGACCCTCAACAACATCTGAACCATACTGGCTCTCAAGGTATTCCTTAAGCCTGTCTCTTTCAGAACTCTTACAGATATATGTTCCCTTTCTTGCATTGTCAATAAAGCTATCAAGTTCCTGGGCTGCCTTACACTCTTCTGTATATTCACTGCGCATCTTCTGGTAAGTCTCAAGAATAACCGAAAGCATTGCCTCGTCATTATCTGCACTGTATATTTCACGGATTTTGCCCATGCGCTCGTTATCAGCATTTCCAGCTTCATCAGCCTTTTCAAGCTTTTCTGACTGCTCTGTAAATATATCAATAAGTGCTTTATTGGCAGATATTGTCTCATTAAGTGACATTAACTGCTGCTGCACATCATTGAATTTTTCGGACATTCTTGTCTCTTCATTCTTCAACAGTTCTTTATCCCTGAATGACTTATCATATTCTTCAGACGCATTTTCACATACGACAGTTCCTGCCTCTGATAAAGATGCTCCAAGCTGTGCCTGTAATTCCTGTATCTCATTCTCAAGATTATCAGAAAGACTACCAAGACCTGCCGCCTCTTTGTCAGCATTTCTAAGGTTATCCTTAGACTCTGATAATCTGACTTCCAGAGCCTTAACACGGTTAGCTGCTATATCAAGCTTTTCCTTAAGTCTTCTGGTCTCTGTCTCATAGAATTTTCTGTAACCTGCAGCAAGTATCTTTAACTCTGCTGTTATATCCGTATCTTCTCTTAATCTGTTATCTATCGCAATCTGAAGTCCTTTATAAGACTTCTCGTATTCTGCATAATCTTTATAATCACCCGCAGACTCCATCAAAGAAAGCTTTCCTCTTGCCTCTTCAATTGCAGCGTTCTTGAGTTCAAGTGCCTTTCTTGTCTCATTAACAAGGCTCTCAACTCCTGCCATCGAATTCTTTTCAGACATAACCTCTGCAACTGCTATAGCTTCCTTCTCGTGTGCAAGCTCATCATACATCTTAGTGATAAGGTCATCCTGACTCTTAAGTTCCTTATCCTTCTTATCACTTTCCCGCATAGCAACAAGAAGCAGGTCATATAGCTGCTTCTCTATTTCTTCTTTTCTGTTGTAAAATGCTTCATATGTCGACAGATATTCTTTAAAACTGTCGATAGCTGCAATCTGGCTGTCATATGCTCCAAGCTGTGAGTGTTTCTTTGAAAGCTCCACTAACTTGTCCTTAATATCCATAAGAGTCTGCGCCATCATGCCCTCGTCATTGTCAACTGACAGCTTGTTATTGAAGGATTTCTGGATAATCTCTTCTATAAGCAGATCCTCAACAACCTTACGGCTTGTCTTATAATTTGACTCGAAATATGTTCTTACATGTCCCTCTGTCTTGTTAATTCCACGCACAATTTCCCATGCACTCTCATATATTCCGTAGTTGCTTATGAAGCTCTGGTAATCACCTTTTCTGTCAAATATCTTAACAACATATTTGTACCCGCCCTTCTCAAGGTCACGAAGATAAGCCTTAAGTCCGTTATATGTAATTCTCTCTCCATTACTTACAAGTGGAAGATTCTTAATATCGTTATCGCCAAACTCCCTGTAGAATATGCAGTAATTAAAGTATTCAACACTTGCTGTTGGTGCAGCTGTCTGTTCCTGTCCATCCTGATTCTCATCATCTGTGCCTCTTCCCTTTCTTGCACAGAAACCAGTTGTCATGAACCTGAAACCATCCTTCTGATAACATGGATCTAACTTCCACTCAACCAAAGAATGAATACATGTATTACCGCTTCCCTGTCTGAAAAGCTTCTCAATAGGCTGCTTGTCATCAAGTGTGCAGTTAGGAAGCATATTCTGCATAAGAAGCAGCATAAGCAGACTCTTACCACCGCCATTGGCAAGGTCATATATAGTATTCTGGCAGTTGAAGCGCATCACGAAATCGTCGTACACCTGTGTACCGAAATTATATTTAACATTATTAACTCTGATTCTGTTAATCTGTGGCATCGCGTCCTCCATTCATAAGTTCGGCAAATCGTCCTCTGTAATCATCAAAATAATTCTCTATAAGACTTCTGAATCTGTCTGTCGGATAATATCTGTCCTGACTCTCAACTAAAAGTTCCTGCGCAACGCAGAAATTAAGCACAAGCTTTACCATACCCGACTTTGAATTTCTTGCTGCTCTCGCTCCTGTCTGATCCTCTACTGTTGTCACCGGAAGCTCGTCCCATGTAAGTGCTATCTGCTTAAAGCTGTTCTCCTCAACCTCATCAAGCACAAGCCCTGCGCTCTTATCGACAATACCACCTGTTGTCTTATCAACATTTTTAATGATGTCCTCAAGTCTTATGAACTCAGCATAAGTTGAACTCATTGTATCTGAATAAAACTCTGTTATTATGTTGTAGATTATGAAATACGCAAGATATAATTCTTTATTAACTCTTAATCCAAGTACATTTCTTAATTCCTCGTTGGAATATCCAAACACCCTGTTATTATCACCTGCACTCACATACAGACCATTGTTATATTCATATATGTTAAGATTAAGTTTCTTAAGTGACATATGAACAATATCATACACTTCTGCATTATTATTATATTCCTGATAAAGAGCTGCATTCTCGCCCCTCTCAGACACATTTTCCCCTGTGATAAGCTTGGAAACTATGTCCAGCGCCTTATCTAGATTTCTATTCTCCATGTGCATCCTTTCGTACCAATTCAACATCTGCCATCATACAGTTATCCGACAATATAACCTGCCCGCCAAGCCCTTTTCTTATTGCAAATGTAAAGCTTTCCGTATCTTTAAAGCCTTCCCCTAAGTATGCATCAAGAAATGTATCTTCTCCCGCATCACCGCCAAGCTGGTACTCATCCTTCTGGCACAGATTAACAAAGAAAGAGAAGAAATCTGCATTTCTTAAAATCTGCTCACCATACGCCCTCTTCATTGCATCTGCAAACTGACCGAGTGTTATAATGTCCGATTTTTTCAAACACACAATGAGATTTTTCATAAGGAATACATAATTATCCTTAATTCTCTTTTCTTCAATCTCATCTTCGAATTCAATATCTTCCGGTCTTTCATTGCTTATAAGCTCTTTCTCCTCATATCTTGGAGGCTTCACCATAAGCGCATCATCAATGCTTATCAGGTCAAATGTCTTTCTTATGTTCGGCTTTAGAAGCGGACTTAACATTGTGACTAATATATCTGCATTGTCCCTCTTAATCATATCTGAAAGTGCCGATGTGAAATCCATATGGCTTCTTAATCTGCCAAGCTTGGCGCGTCTTACTGCGTCATCGGTCATCTTCTGCATTTCTGTACAATCCTTTAACAGCTCGCTGTGCCTGTTCATTGCCTGCTTAAGCTGAGTCTCAAGACTGTATATTTCGTTCATCGTCCTGTAATAGCCTTCGCCTGTGCTGCCCGATGTATTAAGCTTCTCAATTGATTTTGCAATAAGGTCACGGTTCTTCTTAAAAAGCTTTTCTTCATCATCAAACCATTTCATTCCTGTCTTGACGAATTCCTCATAAGCCTCTATTCCTGCAAATACATCGCCCGACAGAATTGTCAGCACTTCATTCTTCTTTAACTTAAGACGGTTGACCTCTTCGTTGATTCTTTCAACTACTTCAACTCCGCCACGGAAGTTCTGTGAATTAATCATTTTTTCAAGAAGAAGCTGGGATACGCTTATCCTGCTCTCGTCCTTGATTTCCTTGGTATCAAGATAGAATTCAATAGCATCAGGGCTTATCGAATACCACACAGTATTGTCTCTTATCGAACTCTCGATTATCTTCATTCTTGATACTCTCTTTTTCCTGTCCACCGGATCAAAATACGAGAATTCAAATGGCCTGCCATCATTCTTTATCTTGTCAAATATATAATCAGCAATCTCCTTGCTGTCCTGTTCATTCAAATCAAGCCCGAAATCTCTCTTAAGTATCAGCCTTAAGAAATCGAGATATTCGGGATATGTAACATCCTTTTCCTTAAAATTATTCTCCTCTATAAAGAAACGGAGAACCGCCATAACTATATAGCCCATATCAAGGATTTCGTATTTGCCATCCTTGAAATTAGAAAATGATGTGTCTATCAGTCTGAAGAAAGGATAATATTTCTTCAGATTAAGCATTCGTTCACGGTGATCCGATATGATATCACCTGTCATATTCTCTGCCATAGTATTCTTCATTTCTGCGCACGCATTTTACACATATTGTCTTAATGCCCGGTGCGCCAGGACATTAAGCTTAAAGCTTGGTTCTTCACCAAATTTAAAGCTCGGTTCTTCCGTCTAATGCTCTTAAAAGAGTAACCTCATCGATATATTCAAGATCGCCGCCGACAGGAACTCCGCTTGCAATTCTTGTCACCTTAATTCCTGTTGGCTTTATCATTTTGCTTATGTACATTGCTGTTGTCTCACCCTCCAGATTGGAATTAGTTGCGATAATAACCTCGTCAACATCTCCCTGAAGCCTTACCATAAGCTCCTTTAACCTGATATCAGCCGGTCCGATTCCAAGCATCGGGCTTATTGCTCCATGAAGAACATGATATACGCCCTCGTACTTTCCTGTCTTTTCATATGCCGCCATATCTCTTGTATGTTCAACTACCATAATTGTCTTATGGTCTCTTTTCTGGTCGCGGCATATCGGACACAGTTCTTCATCTGTAAGTGTAAAACACTCCTTACAGTAGTGAATATGCTGCTTTGCATCAATCATTGTGTCTGCAAGGCTCTTAACCTCAGTCTCAGGCATGTTTATAATGTGAAATGCCAGGCGCTGGGCGCTCTTCGCCCCAACCCCTGGTAATCTCGACAATTCTTCAATTAATCTGTTAATATGACCACTGTAGATGTCCATTAGAATAAGCCTCCGCCTAATCCTCCAAGTCCTCCAGTAATCTTAGCCATCTGTGCCTGTGACTCTTCTTCGCATTTTCTTAAAGCTTCATTAGTAGCTGCTACGATTAAATCCTCAAGCATCTCTACATCATCTGGATCAACTGCTTCAGGGTCAATCTTAACCTTAGATACTTCTCTCTTACCTGTAACAGTTACCTCAACTACTCCGCCGCCTGCTGTCGCACTGAATTCCTTATTCTCAAGCTCTGCCTGTTGCTCCTCCATCTGACGCTGCATTCTCTGTGCCTGCTTCATCAGATTATTCATATTACCAGGCATTCCTCCTGGAAAACCACCTCTTTTAGCCATTATATAAGTTCCTCCTTATCATCTACTTCTATATCTATGCCTACGAGTTCCTTAAGATCCACGAATCTGCTGTGGAAATCCTCATCATCGTTAAGCTTAGTCACTTTAATTGAAACCCTTACTCCTGTTCTCTCCTCAATTACATTCTCTATGCTCTCCATAACTTCCTGTCTGCTGAGTGAATTATAGGCACTAAGTGATTCTACCATAATTTCAAGACTAATTCCATCTTCTGCTAATGTAACATGTGCAGCCTGTAAAAATGTCTGATTAACCGGATCATCTATCGTTGCAATGATATCCTTCCAGCCTGCCGCAATTGCCTTAACATCTTCCGGAACAGCGTCATATACACGCTTAACTACAGGCTTCTTTGGAGTCTGCTGCTGTACTGCTGCCTGGCCTCCCGCAGCACCTGCATTTACAAGTCTGCCGCTTTTAATATCATCAAGTACTTTCTGTAACTGCCCTTCAAGCATTGTCACACGGCTTACAACATCGCCGATATCCTGACTGTTATCCATTGCCGGACGCATCAGCTTTATAAATGTTATCTCTGTCTTAACTCTCTTCTGTGTTGAAAACTTCAGGTCATTTGATAATTCTGACAACACTCTTATATAGTACATAAGCGTATCTATATCAACATTCTGTGCATCTTTCTTCAGGTCTTCAAGATTATCTGCCGATACTTCTATTACATCTTCAATTCTTTCTGCATCTTTAGTTGTCTTAATAAGAAGCAGATTTCTAAGATACCATATAAAATCTGTAACAAACTGTGAAAGGTCTCTTCCCTGCATTATCAAATCTTCCATAAGTGACATGCACACGGCAACATCTCCTGACAGAATTGTTGAAAGCATTTTACTAAATACCGCCGTGTCAACTGCCCCAAGTACATCTAATACATTTTCATACTTAAGGTCTTTTCCCAGATAGAATGCCAGACACTGGTCTAACAGACTTAACGCATCTCGCATAGAACCATCTGCAGCTTTGGCAACATATTTTATTGCCTTGTCCTCTACATTCAGCCCCTCCGCCTTCATAAGTTCTGACAGTCTTGCGGCAATTGTCTCTATTGTTATCCTGTGAAAGTCATATCTCTGACATCTTGAAAGGATTGTAATAGGAATCTTTGCCACTTCTGTAGTAGCCAGTATAAATATTACATATGCAGGAGGTTCTTCCAATGTCTTTAACAATGCATTGAACGCTCCTATTGAAAGCATATGAACCTCATCAATTATATAGACTTTGAATCTTCCTTCTGTCGGTGAGTACTGTACTTCTTCTCTTATCTGTCTTATATTATCGACACCATTGTTAGATGCCGCATCTATCTCTATTACATTCATGCTTGTTCCAGCCGCAATCGCCTTGCATGTCGGACACTCCCCACAAGGGTTGCCATCAACCGGATGCTCACAATTAACTGCCTTCGCAAATATCTTGGCAACTGATGTCTTACCAGTTCCTCTTGTTCCGCAGAACAGATATGCATGGCCTATTCTGTCTGCATTAATCTGATTTCGCAGAGTTGTTACTATTGTATCCTGTCCTTTGACATCATTAAAATTGTCCGGACGCCATTTTCTGTATAAAGCCTGATATGACATGGTTACCTCCCTCTGCGCTGTCTTTACTTTCGCAGCCCTTAACCTCATGCGTAAAACCATCCGCCTCCGGCGTCTGCCGCTGCTTCGCAGCTTATGTTTTACTTATGTCGGTTAAGTTCCTGCTTCGCAGGATAATTTAGGAATATCATACAGTTTCTTACATGCAAGCATGACGAATCTGCCTGACATTCCTAAATTAGCTGCGACGAGTAACATTTTAATAACAAAAGCCGTGCGTCCGGCTTCGAACTGATATCCACAGACGTTACCGATGCAGTTAGCTCGATCCAGGCACCCTTTCAACACCCGGAAGGTCCCACTTAATGCTGCTTCATTCCTGACCTGACATGGTTC
>CEAF01068979.1_pt1 | contig 19447 bp, 28 predicted proteins | sample 557431 | NCBI WGS metagenome assembly CEAF01 (sample SAMEA3182068, study PRJEB8094) | gut metagenome | biome: human; feature: gut; material: Stool; isolation source: human stools | place: Canada | collected 2013-11-18 | reverse complement strand
GGACCGGACAGGGACTAAATTTCGTCATCCATCAGGAAAACTATTTAAAGGTATTTCTGACCGATGGGGATATCCCAATCGATAACTCTGCTTCCGAGCGGGCTATCCGGACTTTCTGTATCGGCAAGAAGAACTGGATGTTCCATAACACAGCAAAAGGTGCCGGAGCCAGCGCTCTTGTTTACAGTATTTCAGAAACAGCAAAGCTGAACAATCTGCGCCCATACTACTACTTCAGGTATATCCTCACAGAACTGCCGAAGTGTTGTGACGAAAAAGGAAATATAGATCCGGCAAAACTAGACCAGCTGATGCCCTGGGCAGAGGAGCTTCCCGAGGAATGCCGGAAACCACGCCGCTCATAAAAGCGGCGTTAAATTTAAGGGTAGGCGCAGGATTTGACGTTTACGGTTGCTGAACAACAATTAGATACAATTCATGAATGTGGGGCAATTTATATCAATCCTGTTGGAGGATATCATGGATACTCTAAAGATAAAGAATATGCCTTTGTAAGAAGAAAGGATATTGTATTCCCTGATTTTAAAAAAGAGCATATTCGTGTAAAATCTTTCCCAGGTGGTGATCATTTCTATGCATATATTGGAGATATGCAGGTAAGAGATGGAGATATTTTAAAATGGGATACTTATGAAGAAGCTTATAATCAGGCACTATCCATTTTAGATAAAAATGAAAAAGAGACTGATTTTGAAAGGGATATTTAGATAAAGGCAATTATGGAAAATTTAATATTAGATAAAACGGAATCCATGTTTTTTCATGTAACTCCGATAGAAAATCTGGAATTGATTTGCATAGTTTCCTATGAGATAATGGAGGAGCAATATGTGGAGGAAAACATCATGACATTAGAAATTGGCAATATGCAAATCGAGATTCCAGAGAAACTTATTGAGGAAAGAGCAAGAATACTGCATATTAATTCCCAAAAAGAGAATTTGGAAGATATAAAAAGATTAAGCGATATATTTTACAAGTGTTTAAAACCAGAAGAAATAATAAGTTCTATTCAATTTCAATCAGAACTAATTGATTATCTTAATGGCTGTATCGATGTTTTTAGACCTTAATCATGGAGTTTGTATATGAAAGCTATCACAATAGGAAAGACTATTTTAATATGGAGGAATAAAATATGACGAAAGCCGAACAAATTAAGATTATTTCAAAACATTTACAAGCCGCCGGAGATACTTTAAATGAAACTTATATGACAGCAGCTATAGGTGGGGCATTAAAAGAAATCCGAGAACTAGATATTCAAAATGATTTAAAGGATTTCTTAAACACTTGTAAAGATGGGAATACTTTAGAATATTGCATAGGTAATCCGATTTCGTTACGAAAAACAGACTGTTTTGAAGAAGGAGATATAGTAATTTCTTCTGATGGAAATAAAATTGGTATTATAAAAAAGATGCTACCTAGCACAAAGTTTCCCGCAATAGAAGCGGTAGACGTATATGGACCTTTTGATTACGAACTTAGAGGTTGTCCACGTATCGATAAATATCCTAATTACGATGATTTCCCAGCATCTTGGTATCAAACAGGAATCAATGTAGCTTGGGAAAAATGGTGTGTACAATCCCTTTTAATATTATCGAATAAACCAAAGAATAATAAACAAACGGAGCTTGATAATGACAGAGATGAAAGATAAAGATAATCGATATTTTCATGTAACTCCGATAGAAAATCTGGAAAGTATATTACAAAATGGATTACTGCCAATGATAGGAAAGCGGAGTAATATATGATGAGACTTATCAAAAAATAGAAAATGAAAACAAAGAAATGGAGCGGGATTAAACCCACTCCATTTTTATGCGATATCGTCAAACTGTGATTTTACAAATTCACGATCTTTTAAATCATGAACCGTAGCAAGATCAAAGATTTTGCTGTAAGTACACATTTTACAACTACAATGGATTTTTCCTTTGGAATATTTCCCATCACAATCATACCAAGGTCCAATAGAACAGTGTACCGCTTTGTCAATTCTCTTTTTTCTTGCAATTTTACGATTCCGCATATCTCTTCTGTAACTTCTTGTACGATACATAGGCGTGTCCTCCCAACATTTATTTGCTTGTCCCAAAGAAAAAGTCAGGGTGAACTACTCGGTTATAAGTAATCGAGCTTCTTGCTTCAATCATCACTGCGCTGGCTACGATATATGCAACCATACGTCTTACACAATGTCCGCAAGCGTTAGGTTCGGCTAGTTCCTAGCCTACCATATATAATTCATACAGCGAATAATCCGGTTTTTAGTATTCTTAGACCTTCACGCTTTATATTTATTGCAGCATTTTGATCACGATTGATAGTTAGACCACAATCACAATTCATTATCCTGATTCGTAAATCTTTCATTTCGGAATGAACTACTCCACAACAATGACAGATCTGTGATGACGGAAACCACTTATCGATTTTGATAAAATATTTACCCCTGTCATTAAGTTTGTATTCCAGCATTACAAGAAACAAACCATATCCATTATCAAGGGTGGCTTTTCCATTACCAAAACCTTTGTTTGACATAGCTCTCATATTGAGAGACTCTACGCATACAACATCATATTGATTGGCTATCTCAGTAGATATTTTATGCAAATTATCGAGTCTCTGATTCGCTATGTGCCTATGAATTTTATTAACCTTTTGAAGTTGTTTGATATAATTCTTGGATTTTTGTTCACCTTTTTTAGAACCTTGCATACGAGAAAGTTTCCGCTGTGCTTTAGCAAGCTTTTTATAGCTTTCTCGATAATATTTATGATTTGTACCAATATTGCCTTTATCATCAACATACAGACCATCAGAGGCATAATCTAAACCAACAGCATTATCGGATATAGATATCATAGTGATATTTGATTCAAATTCAAATAAAATTGAAGCATAATAATTACCATCACAATTTTGTGAGATAGTAGCTGATTTCAGTATCCAATTCGCATCCGGCTGTCTATGAATAACAGCTTTAACTCTACCGATTTTAGGTAATTTAATGGTGTTGCCAATAATAGCAACAGTACCTTTCTGATTATTGGTGGTATATGCTTTTTTACTATGTTTTGCGGACTTGAATTTAGGAAAACCATTTTTCTTTTTACGAGATTTATCGAAACAGTTCTTAAAAGCACTTTGTAAATTCAATTGAACGTTAGCAAGCGCAAGACTATCTACTTCTTTGAGATATGGATAATCATTTTTATACATAGCAGGTGTCACAGTAGCAAACTTACCGGTAGATTTGTAATTTTCAATCTTATCGTTAAGCATAAGATTATAAACCTTACGGCAACAGCCAAAGGTTTTTGCAAATTGTGTGACTTGTTCAGTTGTCGGATATAATCGATATTTAATTGCTCTATTTATAACTGACAATTTTTTGCCTTTCTATATATTTAATGATATTTTCCTCAGAAGTTGAACCGATGGTTTTATAAAAATAAAAAACCATTCCAAGGTTGACCATTCCAAAGATATTCTCTAAGTTCTAGGAACTCTCATCACCACCTATTTGTATATGTCAAAAAAAATCACAAATCTATGTAAAACTTTGAAAAAAATATGCAATGTTAAAATACATCAAGAAAAACAGGCGGAAATGGGCGTTTTAGATTAAAAAAAGACGCTCATTTTTTTCCGCCTGTATGTAAAGGTATATTATAGTAAGGCCATTTGAAATTACAGTGCTGTTTCAACTTACTTAGAAATTTCAAATGCATAACATATAAATAGCATACAGCGAAGCAGTATTTTATAATAGAAACAGCATTTGATTTGAAATGAGCCTTGTAAAAAAAATAGAATAGACGATTCCTTTCTTTTCTTACACCCTAGAAAAATATATTGACGACTTCGGCAAAGAAGTCGGTAGTCTGTATTGTAATCTCAAATGGTATTACCCAAAGCGCAAAATTTATTTTTTTATTTTTTTCAAATTTACGGTTTTTTTCTACATATATTATCAGAGAGGTGCAAAGATGAAAGATTTGGATAGTTTAGTATTTGATTGTTTCCGCATTTGTAATGCATTAGAAATTCCTTTTTCCGATAATCTTTCCATTGTGTGGAATGGCAGAATTACAAAAAGGTGGGGATATTGCAGAAAGATTCGAGATGCTTATCAAATTTCCATTGCAACCAGATTAAGTGAGGATGCTATACCCGATGAGAAAACAAAATCAGTAATCTTACATGAAATTTTACATACTTGTCCGGGATGTATGAATCATGGCAGACTTTGGAAACATTATTGCAAGGAAATTAAAGCTGTTTTTGGTATTAAAATCAAAACCACTACATCAGCAGAAGAACTGGATGTCTCTGAGAAATATATCATCAAATGCAGAAAATGTGGTTATAAAGTAAAATATGCGATGCGTCCAAGAAACGCAGAAAGATATTGCCCGATCTGTGGTAGTAAGAAACTTACCTGTTTTGAAAAAACAGATGAAGGGAAAATAAAACTATGGAAAAGAAAGTAGAAAATAATATTACTCATAAAATAGCTCAGAATATAGTAATCGGTATCATTTTAGCAGTTTATTACGGAGCAGTATATTTTGGAGTAATTGTGCCGGGATTATTAGAAATACTTATTTCTGCTTATTTACTTGCTGTTGTGATTCAAAACGTATATGATAAAGGAGAAACGAATAATGATTCCAAATAGATTAAAAGAAAATAATATTAAAATGTTTCGGGAAATGATTGCACTTTACAATCGAACGTTAAAAGCAGAGGACCATCTGGTTACAAATGAATATTTTCCAGTAGATAAGATTTTAAAGCCGGTATTTTCACAAAATACAGAGAAAACTTGCAAAATTATAGTAGATAACCAAAAAAGTTTCGAAATGGCAAGAGATTATGCCCTGGCAGGAAAAAAGGTATGTGTTCTTAATTTTGCATCGGCTACAAATCCAGGAGGTGGCGTAGAAACAGGCGCAAACGCTCAGGAAGAAGATTTATGTCGTTGTAGCACACTTTATCCACACTTAGTAAAACAAGCCGTTTCTGGATATTATAAGGTTCATAGGGCAGCACATAACACACTTTATGATGATGCTTGCATTTATACTTCACATGTAATTGTTGCCAGGGATGATAGATCTGAATTACTCTTTTCCCCATCTGATTATTATACAGTGGATGTTATTACCTGTGCAGCTCCCAATTTGCGTAGGACAAAGATTCCAAATAATAAACTTTATGATCTGCATAAAAGTAGAGCAAGACGTATTCTGGATGTAGCTGCTTATGAGGGAGCAGATGTTATCATCCTTGGAGCATTTGGATGTGGTGCCTTTCTAAATGACCCTGAAGTAGTAGCAAAAGCATATAGAGATGTCATAAAAGCATATCAACATGCCTTTGATGTGATTGGTTTCGCAGTATATGATACAGGAATTGGAAGAAACAAATATAACATTTTCCATGATATCTTAAAATAATTTGTGATATAATCATAAAAACAGGGATATTTGCAGTTTTTTTATACATATATAAGTAGACAAGAGATGGTAAAAAATTGATTTCAAGAATCATGATTTATATGATACTCTAAATCAGGCAGAAGAATCTGTGGATTTCAATTTGGTATTATCCACAGAAATAAATGCCGTAGAAAGAGGACATGGTATTGTCATTTGGAAAAGAAAGGATGTGTAATTTTATATGGGAAATTAAAATATTATACAAAGAAATCGAAGAAGAAAGAGAATAAAATAAAAATTTATATCACCCTTTTTTATAGGGGTGATATTTTTTGCTTATTTTTATGAAGTTTTACGGTTTTTTTTGACATATATAATTAGCGAAAACGATAAAAGGAGAAAGATTATGGCACATATGACAAACAAAAAAAGAAAACTGAGAGATTATAACGCTCTGAGTCGTGTAACAAATGGATTCAATACCGGTACCAGAAATATGGGGTATGCATCCAACAATGCCAGAAAAGCAGCACTACATATGCAGTTGGCAAATTATTAAATAGTACAAAAGAAAGGCAGGTGATCAAAATTGAAAACAATTCATATCACAGATCATGCAAAAGAACGTTATGTAGAACGTATCATGAATGCAGAAAAGGTAGATATCCCACGAATGGTGGACCAGTATAATGACAAAATTTATGACGATATTACCAAAATGGTAAAATTCGGTGATTTAGTCTATACCGGAATCAATCCTGCACAGAAACATCGAAAGAACAATACTTTGGTAAATATTTACCTTTGTAATAACTGGATCGTTATTTTAGACGTTGCGGAAAACCTTGTTATTACACTTTATGAAAAAAACTGTGAAGATACTACGGTAAAAGCGATGTTTGATGAATATTATGCTGCGAAAACAGAAGCAGAAACAATTGGTGACAAGCTTAATCCGGAAAATGCTCAGATTATTTCTGAGATTAAAGAAAACGATTTGAAAATGCAGCAACTATCTGCAGAAATTACGAGACTACGTAGTGCAAACAACCGATTGCGCAAACAAATGTATTCTAATTACGGAAAAATAAAAGGTGCGGAAATCAAAGCAACTCAGCTTTTTGAGAGAATTGTAACCAAACAACGCTGATGTTTCTTGCCTGCCAGGGAAGGGTTTTTATGAATAATGTGACATTAGTTTCTTATACAGGGGAATGATCAAGTGATGGCGTATTAACTCTAAGAATCATGGCTGTTGTGGAAGATGTTTATAAATAAAAATTGGAGGTATATCCATGTTAGCGGCTGAAATGAAAAAAGGGATTAAATGTTTTATACAGGGATCCATAGATTTACAGGATGAAAAAGCAAAATATATTGAATCTTTTGGTGTGATTGCTGAGACACCGGGAAAGCATGCAAAAAATGTGCTTGTGAAGTTAGCACACAATAGTGGTTTTATTCGAGTTCCAGTGGTTAATGTATACTGGATCGACCAAAAAATAAATGTGCAATAGGAGATAGTAAAAATGACTAAACAAAAAGTAAAGGACTGGAAAGAGCTAATCAGAGATATGCAAAAAGTTGATGCTATGAGATGTAAACCTGATTTTACACGTCTTTCTAACAATTTTATTACAGACGAAGACAAATCTGTGAAATGGAATCGGGAACAGATAGAAAAAAATCATACCGACTATGATAAAGAAGTATCGCGATTAAATACTGAAAAAAACAAAGAACGCGATAAAGTTATGCGGGATGTTTATCAAAAAATCCAACAGGAACTCCCGGGATTAACACTAAAGAAGGCTAGGATTTTCTTTGAAAAAGTACAACATGTAACAAAACAGCATTATCCAAATGATACATCATTTGAATATGTTATTTTTGAATTAAAAAACCAGTGTGCTTATTTACAAGAAATTATTCCGTTATTTGAAAACGACAAAGAAGCTACAGAAGAAATGGAGAGAGAATAAATGACAAAAGCAGACGAGTATTTAGTAAGAGACATTCATAATATTTTAGAAAATGGTGTAATGGACGAAAATCCAAGACCAAAATATGCAGACGGTACTCCGGCACATACCTGTTTTGTAACACATGTAGTAAGACAGTATGACTTATCCAAAGGGGAATTTCCTATTTGCACATTAAGACCAATCGCATGTAAGAGTGCAATTAAGGAAATGATGTGGATCTTTCAGGATCAGAGCAATGATCTTTCTCTGCTTAGGGAAAAGTATGGCATTAAAGTATGGGATGCATGGGAATCCAAAGATATGCCGGGAACTATCGGTAAAAGATATGGCTATACGGTATCACATTATGATTTGCTTAATAAGAGAGTACTGGAAGATATTAAAAAGGATCCTTATGGACGGTATCATATTATGAACCTGTGGCAGGAACAGGATATGGCAGAAAGTGATGGATTAAAACCCTGTGCCTATGAAACTATTTTTACTGTACGTGGACGGTATTTGGATATGGTTTTGAACCAGCGTTCCGGAGATATGTTAGTAGCATCCGGAGCAGGACATTGGAATGAAGTACAGTATGCTGCACTTTTGATGATGGTAGCAAGAGATACAGGGTATGAACCTGGAAAGTTTACACATATGGTGATCAATGAACAGATTTATGACAGACATCTGGATCAGGCTAAGGTATTACTGGACAGAGCAGAAGAAATGAAACGTGAATCTATCGATTGTAAGCCTTGTATGCTTTTAAATCCTGAGAAAAAGAATTTTTATGATATTACAATCGAAGATTTCAGTTTAACGAATTATGCAGCTAGAAAACCACAGCTTTCCTTTGAATTGGGGGTATAAAACATGAAGACAACAGATACTAGACAGAATCAAAAAATTCATAAGACTTTCGATGTAGCAATAGAAGTTGCATCGAATATAGCGATAGTTGTTGTTACTTTTTTAGTATTTTACATTTTGTTCCGTTTATCCATCCAGCTTCAGTAATATGTACGTTAAAATTGTAGGAAGGGTATAAAATATGAAGACATTAGATATTACATACGATGAAAATTATTTCAAAGAACAGGACCAAAAATCAGATAAAGCTTTTAATGCACAAATGAAAGCGATATCTTATTTGATACTATCAAGCATAATTTATGCGTTGCTTTACTTTTTGGTGTATATGATTCCAAATACAACGATTCAGACCTACATTAGAATTATAGGAACATTATTATTTGCATCAACCTTTATCACGTTGTTCTTTTATCCATTATTGATAAAAGATGGAAATATTCCAAATTCTTTAGATAGTGCGGTCGATTTAAAAGAAACCTATGATGAAAATCCGGAATCACTTTTCATGGAATCAAAAAATGGAGAATGGTTCGTCTTATTAGACGTTGATGAATTAATTTATGTTCCATTGCAAAAGTATCTGAAAAATAATTTCGCATATGAAACAGAAATTCCAAAAGAATGGAAAACTTTACATATCTCCGTAACAAATGATGGTGTATCAACCGTATCGTTTACATAACGTGATAAGGAGTAAATAATGTTTGAAACAGAAGTGTATAAAAACTGTTATCCTTTTTCCAGAGAATCTTTGTTAGATTTCGATAAAAGGCGAATGATACTAAAGCTCTTAAATACTCGGAGAATGGATCTTTATGGAGCAGATTACGAAGCGAAGCGCAATGGCCGCAAAATCCGAATACAACTTTTATATAGAATCGAAGAAGAACGTGCTAAAATTGAGGAAATTAGAACGCACATAGAAAATAATGAATATGACAATGTAGATAATGAATATATGAATTGGCTCCTTATAAAATACAAAAACTTTCTTAAGTTTATTTTGTGTTTCCGATGCTTCGGATTTTGGTTACCATATCCATATTAAAAAGAGAGGAAAATCTATGTCAGACAGAATTGTAAGAGGGTATTGGGATTGTCCCTATTGTGATAGTACAGATATTGATGGTTTAGTCGATAATTGTCCGAATTGTGGCAGACATAAGCCGGAAAACACAAAATATCATTTAAAGGGTGCAATTCCTCACGAAAATAAGATTTATAAGAAATCTGTTGTAGAAGAATCGGATGTATTAACGACAGAAGAATTGCAAAAAGCAGGTATTTCCAAAGAAGAGTGTGATGGAAATCATAAGGAATGGGTTTGCAGCTATTGTAATAGCTTAAACAATTGGGCAGATGATATTTGTACATCCTGTGGATCCCCAAGAAATGAAGCTACTTTGGAATATGGTATGCAGAAAAGAGAAAAGAGTAGTAATAATCCGGAGGAATATGTAGTTCTTTGGGGAGATGATGAAGAATCTTCCAAATATTTTAAAGAAAAATTAGAAGAAAACCCGAAGATCATTGCAAAAGACAATGAGGGTTCCACATCAAAATCTGAGAATGTAGAGAAAGAATATACTTTTAAAAATAAATTATTCGATTTATTTCGGTTAATTGGTGGTGGAATTGCTGATAATGCATTGTCCATCATAATGAGTCTGATATTTTTACTCTGCGCGGGGATATTCTTTTTTCCTCATACGGACGAAGTTACTGTAACAGGATTTCATTGGGAACGGAATATTTCCATTGAAGATTACCGAACCGTCAGAGAAAGTGATTGGTCCGTGCCTCCCGGCGGAAGAATATATTCCGAACAAACGGAACTAAAAGGATATATCTCTGTCATTGATCATTACAAAACAGTGACTGAAACAAAGTCCAGACAGGTTATTGACCATTACGAGACCAGCTATACCTATTCCGATAATGGCAATGGTACTTTTACGGAACATTCAAGTCAGACACCGGTATACAGAACGGAATATTATGAGGAAACGCATGAAGAACCGGTATACCGCCAGGATCCCGTATACGCTACCAAATACTATTATGAAATAGAGCGGTGGCTGAACAGTGGAAGAAATTATCCTTCTTCGGGAGACGACCATGAGCCATACTGGAATACGGAATATACACTGGCTGATAATGAACGGGATACGGACCGGACAGAAAAATATGTAGTTATGTACGATAACGGAAAATCAGATAGCAAAACGCTAGATGACTGGTTATCGATACAGATCGGTGATAAGTATAAAAGAACGTATTGCTTATTGTTCACATATAAGACAGAGGAACTGCGGTAGAATTTACAAAAAAGGTATATTTACAAAAGAAAGCACATCGTTATCATAACGGTGTGTTTTTTTTGCAAAAAAATATCATTTTACGCTAAAAATCAAAAAATTTTATACATAAATATGTATAAACAAAATTTCGCTTCGAGGGGAGAAAATAATGCGTAAAAAGATTATTACAGTATTGCTTACTGGGACTTTACTGATTGGAAATACAATACCGGTAATGGCAGCCAGTGCAAAAAATGAATTAAGCTTCGTGCAACTTATCGGAGATGTATCAAGCAGTAATTATACAAAAGCACTTACAAATTATTGTAAGATACCAGAAAACGTAAGAGAGTCTTTTCAGTTAGATGGATGGACATTAAGTATCACAACAGAAAGGTTAGAAGATACCTGGTTTGCTGGTTGGGGATACAGTTCAATTGCCAGTGGGTATGATGACAGTATCAAAGAAATCAGACTGGAAGATACAAAAAACGGTGCAAATGCAGTTATTCATGAAATGGGTCATTACGTGGATGGGAAACTTGGATATATTTCCAACTCTAATGAATGGAAAGAGATTTGGGAAAAAGAGTATACCACCAAATATGGCAGTAGTAGTACCTTAGAAGGTTTTGCAGAAAGCTTTGAACATACTTTTATGTATGGTACAAAATATCAAAAGACACATCCGTTATCTTATGCATATATTATGAATGCTTGTGATCAGATAGTCGGATTACCGGAGGTAGAAAATGACTGATAAAGAAAAAGCAGTAAAAGAATTAAAATCAAAAGGATTATCCGTTATCTATGACCACGGAATTCCAATGGTATTGTATGACAAAGGACAAGATGCAGATGTAGTATTCCAAGCTGCTTCGGAAATGCTCAAAAATCTTGGTTATGACGCCAGTTTTGGCGTAAGATGTCGTACCGGAAGAGATACAGAAACAGTAGATACAGTAGAGACGGTTAATAATGATATGGAAAATGAGGAAGAAATCTAAAAATAACAAAAAGTGTAATAAGTAAAAATATACACTTAGGAATTCCACTTTCTTTTTTCAATTTTGGAATTCCAATTCATTCCGTAGTACATATTATGACGACTTTTTCCATTTCATAATAGTACGATATATTACGACAAAAGACCAATCATATTCTATAAAGGAGACTATTTTATGAAGAAAAATGATAAAAAACTACTTTATTTACTTGCAGGAACATCAATCGTGTGTGGTGTGACAGGAACCATTCTATATTATAAGAAGAAAAAGGAATTAGATACCAAACGTAAATTGCGGAATCGATTTTTATCCAACATTAAATGTTATGCGGAATATGCGATAGAGAATAATAACATTATGGAAATCTGCGTTGAACAAGATGCTTTTGGTGTCTGGCAGAAAATTACAAAAAATGAAACTACTGGGGAATCTAAAATCGAGGTGTTATCTGGAAAAGATTTAGATAATTTCGCAAAATATATTTATGATGTTTCTGATGTTGCAGTAAGACATATTCCGAATGTACACGAAGGATATGGTGCGATGAAATTAGATACAGGTAGTTTAGTATATATTCCCGGAAAAGATTTATTCTATTTGATTCCGGATGAAATTTAGGAGGTTTTTATGAAAAAATTAAACGTAATATTATGTTTTGTATTTTCCGCCATGATGTTTCTTACACAATCTTTTACTGCAAATGCCGGATTTGATTTACAGCATTATGAAATGACAGATGATGGACTTTGGCTGATTCAGGCAAAAGGCGCTTCCGGAAATACAGAAGAAGGCCGTGTTACCATTCATCTTTTTGTAGATAATTTCAATCGTGACATTGCTTATATCAATAATTATTATTGTGCAAACTATTATGATGAAAATGGTAATTTTCAGGAATCTGCCATCCATTATTATCCGGAAGATATGGTAGTAGAAGCAACAATTAATGGATATGAAGTTTGGACAAACGATTATGGATATCCAGTAGGAGATTGGTTCTTTGCAGGTTATAGTTCAGGATATGGCTCTTTACCTGGAACACATACCTTAACAACAGATTTCCAATATACAGACGAAAGCAACTCAAAACTAACTCCATTCACAGTTACTAAGGATGGTACCGTACATATCTTTGCAATTCAGGGTGACCAGGATTTTATTGATGCAAATCTGAACGACTTTATTAGTTGGGCAAAAGATAGGCAAAATGGATTAGATACGGAAAAAGATCTGATCAATGGTGGTGAATCTATTTCTGTGCAGGAGGAAGAACTTCAGACAGTAGAAATTATTGAAAATTCAGAACCGGAACCTACAAAAACACCATTACCCGCTGCAACACAAGCTCCAACAGAAGAAAAGCAAACGGTGAATTGGAAGACTGGTATTCTTTCCGGATTAGGTCTTGCGGCTATCATCGGAGCATTATTATTTTTGTCAAGACGAAAGAGGTAAAAGAGGAATACTACAATGAATGAATTAACACCAAAATTAGAAGTCGATGAATATATCGTACTAAAAGGTCAATCGGAACCAAAAGGTACCTTTATAGATGGTAATTTTACAAATTTGGTATATGGCTTTTTTGGCATTTTCTTCATGACAGAGCTTTGTGTCATTAAAATTAGTGGTATGACTTTTCCCAGCGAGGTTATTTCATTTATACTTTTTGTATGTTTATATGCTTTGTATATTTTTATTTTACATAAAATCTGTTTAAAATCTGGTAAATATCAATACTACTGGATTACCAATAAAAATTTTTATTATAAAAATAGCTATTCCAGTAGTAGATTACATATAGATAATATTGAAAAAATCAGATTATCAGATATCTATGAATGTAAGAGTTCTATTCGAGTTTTTGACCTGCTTTTCCATTCGAAAAGTCTTACCATAAAATATAATATGGTTCATTCACCCATTGATGTAAAATTTGATGATCAATGTGAACAGCTTTTAAAAAATCCTAAAATGCAAAAATTACTTAATAATACGATAAAAAGTGTAGGCTGTATGAAAGTAGAAATAAGACATTTGGAGGATTGCGAAAGTATTTTTCAAACCATTTCAGATATGGGAAAAGACGGCTGATTTCTTAGCTGTCTTTTTTTATGCGTATTTTTTTATAAATTATTATATTTTCTTATAAATTATCGCCAGTTTTACGGTTTTTTTTTACATAAGAAACTATAAAAGTATATTTTGCCTTGAAAGGAGTGTTTTTATGGCTGTTTTGTTATGGACAAATCAGATTCAGAAATTTGCAGATTTTGTAGAAAGCAATCCCAAATGTTTAGAGAAACTGGGAAAAATTCGTATTTTTGGAGAGGACTTAAAGGTTGCTGATTATAACAGACTATGTAATCTATCCTTGGGAGAAATGGATATTTCAGCTCCGCTTGGTACAGATAGAGATACCTTTATCTTCTGCTTGGGAGAGGCTTTTGCTTTACATACAGATACCATTTATGTATTAGCATCTGTGGATAAGGCGATTGATGATTTTGCAAAAGCGCAGGGTATCGAAATTTTATCTCTTACAAGCTTAAGCAAACCTACTGCCAAGACCGTAAGAAAACCCAGAGCTGCCAAAGTAACGCAAGACTCTTTGCCTGCTAAGGAAGAAGTGGAAAAAGAAATCGTAGCACCGAAAACAAAAAGAGAACCAAAGAAAAAAGCTACGCCGGAAATTTCTAATTTATTACAGGAATTAGTAGCCCAGGCAGAAAAAGAAACAGGCAATGCTTATGCAGGACAGATGGAAGATATCGATCGTGGTATCAGGAATGCCTCTGACGTAAAGATTGGATTACCTTTTCAGATGCAGTTGATTTTTGGCCAGGAAAAGGGCGAAAATCTTGCAAAAGTATTGGCCCCTCATTTTGATGAACTAAGAAAGTAGAGGAGATATTATGCCGGAAGAAACAAAGAGAAATAAATCAATAGAAGAGATCATACGAGCAGACTTACATAAAAGACAGGGTACATCGGACGAGATTTTAAAAGAATGGGCAACCGATCCTTATCCTGTGAATGGGGAAGTCGCTACGAAATTTTGGAATTATGTCAGGGATAACAAATATATTGAAATCGTAGGTGACTATGATGTGGATGGTATTTGTGCTTCCTTTATTATGACCAGTGCAATTAAAGAATTATATCCTGATAAAAAAGTAAAGGTACGTATTCCGAGACGTTTCTCAGAAGGATATGGTATTAACTCTACGATTGTAGAAGAGATTAAGACATCTTTGCCGAAGGGTTCTTTAGTAATTACCGTTGATAATGGAATTGCAGCAGGACCCGTTTTAAAGGAATTGAAGGATGCGGGATATGTTGTATTGGTAACCGACCATCATAGTGCAAGAGAAGGTGTTGCTTTGCCGGAAACAGATATGCTAATCGATCCTGCTGTGGCATCATTGGATAATCCATTTATCGGAAACTATTGGTGTGGCGCAGGAGTAGTATTTAAGTTGGCAGAACCTTTCCTTAGTAAAGAAAAGGCAGAGGAATTGTCAGTATATGCAGGACTTGCAACAGTTGCGGATTGTATGAATCTTGTAGAGGGTAACTGGGGATTGGTAAGACATGCAATTCAGTTATTCCGGGAAAAGAAAGCACCGAAGCCTCTTTGTGATCTGTTAGTCGGTATGGGACAGGATCCTAATTTCTGTAATGAAGACCATTTCGGATTTTATCTTGGTCCAGCATTTAATGCACCGGGCAGACTTTTAGATAAAGGCGCATCTGAGGTATTAAAGTATTTGTGGCATCCAACAGAAGAAGGTTGTGCAAGATTAGTCGAACTGAATAATGAAAGAAAACGGATTCGAGATGAAGAATTCGCCATTCTGGATAAATATCTGGAAGATACCGGTAGGACCAATGCTTGTCCTATTTGGGCAGCATTCCCTGGATTGCATGAAGGAATTGTTGGTATCTTAGCAGGAAAAGTTTCAGAAAAATATGAAAAACCCGCATTAGTACTTACGGACACTCATATTCCAGATGTTTATAAGGGGTCTGGACGTTCCTATGGAAAATTCAATATTTTTGGATTTTTATCAGATATGCCAAAAGAAACCTTTTTAAAAATGGGCGGACACGCTGGTGCTTGTGGACTTTCCATGACACTGGATAATATCAGAATTGCAGAAAAAGTACAGGTAGATCCCTTAAAATTACAGGCAGAGGTTGGCGAAGATAATCTGCGGTATCAGATTGTAAAAGATAAGATTCCTGCGATTGAAAAGGTTTTGTCTGATTTTAGACCTTTTGGACAAGGAAATCCGGCACCTGAATTTGAAATGGCAATAGATATGCAAAGAGATAAGCCATTCATGTCTCCTGTAAAAAATGAAAAAGGACAGAAAGATCCAACATTGGGTGCTCACTTATTTATGACCGATAAGGAGAAAAAGTACAAGGTAACACATTTTAGACATACACCAAATAATCTGGTAGACCAAAATAAATTCGAATTAGTAGGTCATATCATTGGTTCTGCGTTTGGAGGAGAAGAAATCCCCACCTTTAATGCAGAAGAAGCGGTAGATATTACAGATGCTATGAAAGGAGATATGTGTAAATGATCACAACTATCGTAATCGTAGAAAAAATGCAATTTACATTAGGCATCCTTTCCGAGGGAGAATATCAAAGTATCGCAAATATCGCAAAACAAGCAATCGATGAACATGTCGGTTGCTTTGTTTCAGCCGTTGCAGGTACAAATGAGGATTATGAAAATCCGTTGTTATTACAGTTTTCATTTGAAGATGAAAAAACCAAAGATATGCTCTGTTGCATCTGCGAGGGAACACTGCCTGGTGGAATGATGGAGGAAATTGGAACTGCGGTTGTAAAGGAAGCTTTATCATCGAAAAAGGTAAAATGGGATAAAGTATCCGAAACAGATTTCCAAAGATATCTGCAGGAATATGAGGCGAAAAAAGAATGTTAAAAACAATCATTACGAATTCTATACTTCCGGAAGCTGCTTTTTTAATTGTTTTTACACAGGAAGATATGGATAACTTTGCAAGAATATTCAAAAATACCATCGAAACAGAATCTGGTGTTCCAGCAAATCTTACCAAGAGTGATGTAAGATGGTATATTTCAGCATTTTTTATGTTTAATTCCATACCAGAAGAGAAGCAGGAAAAATTATGCAGTATGATTGCGGATATAAAAGATCCTTCTGATAAGGGGTTCTGCGATTATGTCTTTTTAGCTACCAGATTTGATAGAGAATTTAAAATTCCAAGATTCATTATCAACTTTGTATTAGACCATCGAGAAGAAATAGATTGGACGGAAGTAGATTCCGATGAATTTTTTCAGTGGCTTTCCAGTAAAGAGAATGCGGAAGCACTTTTAGAAGATATTAAAATCGCCAATGAACTCATGAGCGAAAACGGAAATGAAGAAGAGGATGATGAGGAATATTACTTTGATGAAGAAGATAAAGAGACTATAAATACAAATACCTATATTTATAAACTTCCGAATCTGGTAACACTACTGCACATTCCTGTCTGCCGGGGACAGGTCTTCGAAGATTATAAAGGAAAGTTATATTTAAAAACACCACAAATGCTAAATGATTATTTGGATGTCGGCAATATAACCAGTGACACAAAAGTAATTGTAAATGATGTATCGAAAATATATGAAAACTTAGATATGGAGGATATTTAGATTGGAAAAAATGTTATTAACCGTATCTGAAGTCTGTGAAGTAACGGGATGGGGTCAAACCAAAGTAAGAGAAATTATTAAGCGCCCTGACAGTGGTTTTACCATACGAATGGGAAATCGATTATATGTAGATAAAAAGAAATTTGAAGCTTACTTGGATAAATGTGCTAAATATAATATTCAAATCTAAATTATTTACAAAACGCAACAAATCATATAATATGTCCATAGACAAAATACTGTAATCATTAGCAGAAAGGATAATGATTATGGGAAAAGATTTAAGAGGTAAAGAATTAGGAAAGGGGATTAGCCAAAGAAAAGACAAACGGTATGAAGCGAGAGCAGTTATAAATGGACAAAAGATTGATTTGTACGATTTTAATCTGGAAAAGTTAAAAAAAGACTTTGATAGGGAAAAAGAAAAAGTAAAAAGTAGTCAGAATGATTTTTCCAGCATTAAGACATTGGAACAATGGTTTAATGAATGGTTTACGAAAGCAAAAGGACCAAACTTAAAAGATGAACAAAGTCGTGCCACTTATTTAAGAAAAATCAAAAATACATATATCCGTATATTAGGCATAAAAAATATAAAAGACCTAAAACAAATGGATATACAAATGGCAACAAACGAATTACTCGGTGAAGAACATTATGCAGAACGAACCATCAAAGAAGCACTTGGCGTTTTAAGATCCTGTTTAGATGCAGCAGTAATTAACAGAATTATTCCTGTAAATGTATGTGTGGATATATTTTTTAAAGATGAAAATCTAAAGCCACAAGAACGAAGAGTATTAACAAAAGAAGAACAGGATAAATTTTTAGAAGAAGCTAAAAATGACTATTATTACGAAGCGTATTGCATTCTACTCTGCACAGGGATGAGAATCGGTGAATTTTCCGGATTACAATGGCGAGACATAGATTTTGAAAATAAAGTAATTCATATAGATAGATCTATGAAAACCGGGTATGTAAATGGAAAAAAGATAGAAATACTTACGACACCGAAAACACAAAATTCTTATCGGGAAATTCCATTTTTTGGTGAAACTGAAAAATACCTAATGAACTGGAAAAAGAAACAGCTATTTTATAAACAAAAATTAGGCAATCGATGGCGTGCAAGCCCAGAATTTGGCGATTTGGTATTTACAAGCACATTAGGAAGCCCTGTTACAAGATATGTTTTATCAAGTGCCATAGATAGGCTGGTAAATAATATCAATATGAAAGAACTAACCATAGCATCACGAGAAGGGCGTGAAATTATTCCGTTTGAAGATGTGTATCCACATGCTTTTCGTCATACATTTGCAACAAGATGTTTTGAAAAGGGAATGTCGCCATTAGTAATTCAAAGAATTATGGGACACGCAAATTATGCCACAACACTTTCGTACACACATTTATTAAATGACAAGAAAAAAGAAGAAATAAATCGCATCGGAGATTTTCTTGCGTAAAGGAATAATTGCGTAAGAAAATAGAAAAAACATTACAGTATTTTAATATTGACCAAATGAATAGTTGCGTAAAAAATAATCAGGTTGTTCCCAAACTGCTGATTTTACGGCGTTTTAAAAAAAACTTTGCATTGCAGATGAAAGGTTAATTATAGGATGATACGATAGAAAAAGGCATACGCGAGTATGCCTTTTTTGTTTGATGAATGGAAAGTTACGCGAGCAATGAGCCGCGCATAGGCATAGTGAAGACAGAGATGGGCGCTTGCGCACAATTCGCTGTCTTTACTTATGCCGAGATGCGGCGAACGCCGCGATATGAAATAAGATTGGCAGCGTTCTTTGCTGACAATCTTATGAATAGCGTGGCTCATTGCGGATGGTAGTTTCAAATCCACGAACGTCCACAGCAAACGGAACATCCTTCCGCGGTGGGCATCGCGGCATTTATTATAGCTTACGTTATGAAATGCCATGTAATTTACGTTTTTTCTCTGTTAAGCCCCGGAAGTTCCTGACAAGCGGGGCGAAATCCGTGTTTTTTCTCTGTTGAGCCCCGGAAGTTCCTGACAAGCGGGGCGAAATCCGTGTTTTTTCTCTGTTGAGCCCCGGAAGTTCCTGACAAGCGGGGCG
>CEAF01022582.1_pt1 | contig 19471 bp, 16 predicted proteins | sample 557431 | NCBI WGS metagenome assembly CEAF01 (sample SAMEA3182068, study PRJEB8094) | gut metagenome | biome: human; feature: gut; material: Stool; isolation source: human stools | place: Canada | collected 2013-11-18 | reverse complement strand
AGGGGTCAAGGGGGGGACTTCGTCCCTTTTCGTCTGCCCCTTGCAGGGTCAAGGGACAGCGTCCCTTGTGGGTTTTGGGGCAACGCCCCAACTGTTCCGCGGGCGAACATCATCTTAAATGCACTCAACAAAGGCGCAGGCAGCGAAGCGTCCCTGCCAGTAACTTTGCGCGTCCGCAGACGCGCCCTCAAGCTGCTCTTCCCCCAAGATTCCGTGAAGAACCGGAAAATGTGCACGCCCTGTGACAGATTGCGCAGATTCTTGACTTCTTCCCCATAAATGCGCTATAATGGGTGGGAATGTGTCAAGAAAGGAAGACCATGATGATTCGCCTGAATAACGATTACTCCGAGGGCTGCCACCCTTCGATTCTCCTGCGCCTGAATGAAATGAACCTCGAACAGAACCCCGGCTACGGCACGGACACCCACTGCGCCGAAGCCGCTGACGCCGTGCGTAAGGCGTTTGCCTGCCCGGATGCGGACGTGCATTTCCTCGTCGGCGGCACGCAGGCAAACATGACCGTGATTGCCGCGGCGCTTCGCCCGTATGAAGCCGTCCTCTGCGCTGACACGGGGCATATCAACGTCCACGAAACGGGCGCGGTGGAAGGCACGGGGCATAAGTGCATTGCCCTCCAAAGCCGCGACGGGCGCATCAGCGCGAGCCAAATCAGCGTGGCGGCGGCAATGCTGGATGACAATGAGCATGTCGCGAAGCCTGCAATGGTCTACATCTCCATGTCCACCGAGCTGGGCACGGTCTACAACCGCGCGCAGCTGCGTGATATTTACCTGACCTGCCAGAAACTGGGACTGTACCTCTTTATCGACGGCGCGCGGCTTGGCTATGCGCTTGCTGCCCCGACCGGCGACCTGACCGCGGCGGATATCGCCGAGATGTGCGACGTGTTCACCGTCGGCGGCACGAAGATGGGCGCGCTCTTTGGCGAAGCGATTGTCATCAACCATCCGGCGCTGAAGAAGCATTTCCGCCACATGATGAAGCATCAGGGCGGCCTGCTGGCAAAGGGCTGGCTGCTGGGCGTGCAGTTCAGCGCGCTGATGGCGGACGGGCTGTACTTCCAGCTGGGGCAGAAGGCGGTCAAGCAGGCGATGCGCATTCGCACCGCGCTGCTGGAGAAGGGGATTCCGCTGCATGTCGATTCCCCGACGAACCAGCTCTTCCCGGTTTTCTCCGATGAGCAGGTGGAAGCGCTGGAGGCGGATTTCGCGCTGGAGTTTCAGGAGCGTGTGGACGAGAGCCATGTCGCGCTGCGCGTGTGCACCTCGTGGGCGACGCCGGAGCGGAATGTGACGGCGTTTATCGAGAAAATCAACAAGCTGTAAGCATTACGTTTCTGCCGGAGCATTTGCAGTAAGGAAAGTGCGCCCAAGCCGGGCTGCAAAAAAGGGTCAAGGGGGGACTTCGTCCCTTTTCGTTTGCCCCTTGCAGGGTGCAGGGACAGCGTCCCTGCTGGGGTTTGGGGCAACGCCCCAACTGTTCCGCGTCCGACCAATCCCAAGGAAGCCGCCTGCAAAGGCGCAGGCAGCGAAGCGTCCCTGCCAGTAACTTTGCGCTCCCGCAGGAGCGCCCCCAAGCCGCTCTTCCCCAAGATTCCGTAAAGAACAAAAAAGGTCGTTCCCACCATGAGGAGCGACCTTTTGCTTTACTTTTTACTTTTTCCGCTTTTTCTGCTTGCTGCCCTTGCTCTCCATCCGCTGCTTCACCTTCGACTTCTCCGGGAAGTTCGCCGTCACCCACGCCTGTACCTTCTCCATCTCCGGGACGCCGCGGAAGTAGTACGCCGTGCCCTTGACGCGAATGTGGCAGACGCGCAGCCGCTTTTCAATGAACGTCTGCTTGACCAGAATGTCCTGCGCGGATACGCCGCTGACCTCGTAGGTGTTCGCGCGACCCAAATTCGCCACAATCCGCGCGCCGTGCAGGTTCGTCGCGGGCTGGAAGGCATAGCTGCCCAGATAGCTGGGAATGTAGAACGCCATTGTCAGGCTGCACGCCGCAATCATCAGCCCCAGAATCATCAGGGTGAAGGAGGGTGGCAGGAGCAGCAGGCTGATTGCAAGCACGGGCAGCACGGACAGCGCAACCGGGGCGCACGCGGTCAAAATCACGGCGGATTTTTTCGTCCGCAGCTCCAGCTTCTCACGCATCAGGCGTTTTTCTCCCCATCATTTCGTTCGTCCGACGAATCAGGATGTCGGCGATTTTCCGCGCACAGTCGGGGTCAATTTTCTCGTGCTGCTTGGCAATCATTTCGGCGCGCTTTTCCGGGTGACGCAGCAAATCCGCCACTTTCGCAGTCAGCTCGTCGTCCGTGTGCGCCCAGAGCGCCAGCGCGTTGTCCTCCATGAAGCGGGCGTTTTCCGTTTCGCACCCCGCAATCGGGTGCGCGACGACAATCGCCGTGCCGATGGTCATTGCCTCGGTGGAGGTCAGCCCGCCGGATTTCGTGACCAGCACATCCGCGGCGGCAATCAGGGGCGTCAGTGGCGTCACCTGCGCGCGCAGGGACACGCGCGGGTCGCTGCCGTAGGCTTCGGTCGCCCGGCGCAGCGCATCCATGTTCGAGCCGCAGACGACGGTCAGATGGCCGTTTTCGCCCAACACGGGCAGAATCCGCGCAATCATCTCCGGCAGATTGCCCGCGCCCATGCTGCCGCCGACAAGGACGACTTCGGGGCGCTCCGGGTCAAGCCCGACGGCTTCCTTCGCGGCGCGCTTGTCCGTGCAGGGACGGCAGGAGAGGGACACCGGAATGCCTGTGAATTCATAAGCACTTTTGGGCAGCGCCAGCCGCCTGGCGGAGGGCATCGCCGCCTTGCAGGTGAACATCACGTCGCACTCGATGTCCTCAATGAAGGGATGAATCGTGTAGTCGGTCATGACCATGGCGAACAAGCCGTTCCACAGGTCGTGGCGGCGGAGGTAGGTGACGCTCTGCCCGCCGAACATGTGGGTGCAGACAATCAAATCCGGCGCGTAATCGGTCAGCAGCTGCTCCATCTTGCGCGCGTAGGCAGCGTTGAAGAGGTAGACGGGGGACTTGATGCGCGGCGTGCTGATGGCCTTGGCGAAGCGGTACAGCCGCCCGAAGGCATCCGGCGCCGCCTGCACAAATTTGACGTAGACGTTCGACACGGTGGCGGACAGCTTCTGCCCGCCGAATGCCACGCAATCCTCAAATCGGCATTCCACGCCGCGCTCCGTCAGCGCTTCCATCACCGCGTGCGCCGCCGTGTTGTGTCCGCCGCCCGTGGCTGTGGAGAGTATGAGTGCCTTCAATTAGTCCTCCTGCCCGGCGGCATTTTCCGCCAGCATTTCATCAATGATTTTGCAGGTCATGCGGATGATTTTTGCGCAGGGGCGGCTGCTGTAATACGCGTTTGTCCGCGCATCCGGGGTAGGGGATTCCGGCTTCTTCTCGCGCCCTAACAGCTCCGCGCAGCAGATGCTGCCGTTTCGGGCGATGAACGCCCGGTAGACGCGCTGCACCCGCGCGTACGTCTGCGGGCGGTGTTCCGGCTTCGCGCCGTCTGCCCCTTCCAGCGCGGCGCAGAGCATCACCGCCGAGGAAAACGCGCCGCAGTTGTCGCGCAGCCGCCCGATGCCGCCGCCCAGCCCGCAGGCGACCCGCGCCGCCTGCTCCTGCGTCAGCCCTGCAATGTCCGCATAGGTCATCAGCACCGCCTGAGCGCAGTTCACCCCGGATGCAAACAGGCGAACCGCCGTCTTTTCTCGTTCTGAAATCGCCATTTTATTGTGCCGTGATGATTTTCAGCGTGTCGCGCAGTTTGTCGTAGACGTTTGTCTTGTAGGTGTCGGTGTACCCCGCCGGGTAGGTAAGGTGGATGGTGTAGAGCACGTTATTCTTGTAAACCGCCGCGATGCGCCCCGCGATTTGCAGATTGCCATCCAGCGTGGCGGTGTAATTGGCGTACACGCCCGTTGCGCCGAGGAACAGCCCCTTGCGCGTCGCCGTGTTCGACGGGCTGAACTTGGGGTAATTTGCGTTGCGGAGGTTCGTCAGCATGGACTTGACTTCCGTCGTCAGCGAATCGGTGGTGTACTCAATGCTCGTGCTGTTTGCGCGGATGACGAGGGTCGCCGCGTAGCCCGTCGCCCAGTCGGGACTCTGGAGTTTGTAGCTGTTCGCCTCGGACGTATCCACCACCCAGCCAGCCGGGCCTTCAAACGTCAGATTCAGGTTCGACGCGGTGTAGGTCTGGTAGGTGAAGGACAGCGCCGGCAGGGGCGTGGGGGTCGGCTTGTCAATGGGGTCAATCACGACGGGCGTCGCGCCGGAATACTGCCCGGAAATGACCGGAATGGGCGTATTCGTGGGGGGAGGCGTGACGAGCGTCGGCAGATGAATTTCCTCCGGCGTGCTGGCAGCGTCGCCCGTGTAGTCGTCCTCCTCGGACGCGGGGTCGTAATCCGCCGGAAGGCTGCTGCCGGCGGTATTTGTGCTGGATGTGTTCGCCGCCCCCTGCGTATTTGCCGCCCCCTGCGTATTGACGTTATACTGCGTCTTCGGTTCAGATGCGCAGCCCGCCAGCAGAACGAGGCACGCGCTCAGCAGAAGCACTGTCCGAAAGCCCTTTTTCATCGTGATTCCCTCCTTATGGTTGTTATCCTAAGGTAACACCGTACAAATGAGGTGGTGCCTTAATTCAAAAACGATTGAAACACCCGTTTTCTTGCAAAAGAATGTGGATGACGTCATTCCGCCCCATCAATCTCCTGATACTTTGGGTGATAGATCCGCCGGTCAAGGCTCCAGACCTTCTCCGAGAACGCACCCTCCGGCACGCGCGAGAGAATCCCCTGCATTTCGTTCATCTTCGCGTCCAAATCGTCGATGCGCGCGAGCACCTCCGCTTCGGGGAACATCGGCGCCTTCGGGCTGCCGTATTCCGGGATGCTGTGATGCGAGAGCACCATGTGCTCCAGCAGCAGCACAATTTCCCCGGAAACGCCCACGTTCTTCGCCGCTTCCTCAATCCGCGCCACGCCGCGCACCAAATGCCCAATCAGCAGCCCGTCCGCGGAATAATCGCTCACGCTGCCCGTTTCGTCGCTGATCATTTCCGTCGTCTTGCACAGGTCGTGCAGGATAACGCCCGCGTAGAGCAGCTCCGCGTTCAGGAACGGATACGCCGCCACGACGTGCCGCGCCAGATTCAGCATACTCGTCGTGTGGTGGAGCAGACCGGAGCGTTCCGCGTGGTGCAGCCGCTGCGCCGCCGGGAACCATTCCAGCTTGTCGCCCGTCAGCCGAAGCATCTCGCGCACGATTTTCTTCAGTCCCTCGGACTGGAAGGTATCAATCGTGTCCTCGATGTCCTTGCGCATCACTTCAGGCTTTTCGGGCGCACACGCGACCAGCTGCGCCATGTCCACCTCGTCCTGCGGCAAGGCGGCGCGCATCCGCTCAATGCGGAGCTGCTTGCGGCTGTTGTACTCCTGCACCAGCCCCTGCACTTTGATGACCGAGCCTTGCTTGGGCACGTCCATCAGCTGATTCCAGTCCCAGTATTTGCAGTTGATGTCGCCCGTTTTATCCGCGAGGGTGAGGTCGAGGTACGAGCCGCCCTTCTTATCCGTCCGCGCGTCCGCAGAGCGAACGAGCAGAAACCCGACGAAGCGGGCGTTGGTTTCCAGCTGATTGACTGTCATGGGTGATTTTCCTCCGATGGATGAAAATGTTGAGGGTTTTGGAATCCTCATAGTCGTTAGTAGTCGGATTTTCAGGTTCACAAACTAAATAACTTGCGATAAAAAACAAGTATGCAGAAGTGGACTGCCGAAGGAGTCCAGAGGGCGATCGGAAAGCCCTCTGGTACTATACCAAAGCACTGTTTGGAAAGAGAAAACAGCTTGGCATAGCAAGATGCAGCAAGTCAGAAAGGCGCATCCCCGCCGTTCTCTCCCCCCATCGCCGAGGGCGGCAAATCCGTGTACGTCGTGTATTCGCTCAGCCACGCGACCTTCACCGTGCCCAGCGGGCCGTTTCTCTGCTTCGCGATGATGATTTCACCCACGTTCTTGTCCGCCGTTTCGGGGTCGTAGTAGCCCTCGCGGTGGATGAACATGACGACGTCCGCATCCTGCTCGATGGAGCCGGAGTCGCGCAGGTCGGACAGCGCGGGACGCTTGTTGTCGCGCGTCGTCGATGCACGGGAGAGCTGCGCGCAGGCAATCAGCGGGACTTTCAACTCCAAAGCAATCGCCTTCAGCTGGCGGCTGATTTCGCTCACCTCCAGCTGACGGTTCTCGGTCTTGCCGTCGGCGTGCATAAGACCCAGATAGTCCACGATGATGAGGTCAAGCCCCTTGTCCATCATCAGGCGGCGGCAGCGAGAACGGAGCTGCGTTGGCGTGATGCCCGCCGTATCGTCAATGTAAACAGGGGAGTTCGACATGGGACCGATGGATTTCGCCAGCTTTATCCAGTCCTCTTCACGCAGGGTGCCTTGGCGGACGCTCTGCATGTTGACGCGCGCGTCGGAGCAGAGCATACGCAGGGCAATCTGCTCGCGCGGCATTTCCAGCGAGAACACGGCGACGCTTTTGTTCGCGTAGAGTGCGGCGTGGGTGGCGATGTTCATCGCGAAGGACGTTTTGCCCATGGACGGGCGCGCGCCGATGATGATGAGTTCGCCGCCGTGCAGCCCGGTGAGCATGTTGTCCAGCAGGGTGAAGCCGGTCGGCACGCCGGAGACGCGCCCCTTGAGCTTCGCCAGCTCCTCAATGTTGGCGTAGGTGTTGTACAGCACGTCGCGGACGTGAACGAGGCTCTCGCCAGATGCGCGGTTCATCACGATGTCGAAAATCGCCTTTTCCGCGTGTCCGAGCGTCTCCTGCAGGGGATTCTGCTGGCTGTAACACTCCTGCGAAATCTCCTGCGACGCCTTGATGAGCTTGCGCAGAGTCGATTTTTCGGCTACCAAGGTGATGTACGCCTTGACGTTCGCGGTCGTTGGCACGAAGCTCATCAGCCGCATGAGGTACTCCGTGCCGCCGATGCCTTCCAGCGTCCCGCGGCGGGTCAGCTCCGCATCGACGGTCACGAGGTCAATTGGGCGCTGCTGATGGTGCAGGGCAACCATCGCCTCGAAGATTTCGCGGTGCGCCGGCTGATAGAAATCGTCGGTGGACAGGGCTTCCGCCGCCTGCAGCACCGCGTTTTCATCCTGCATCATCGCGCCCAGCACGGACTGCTCCGCTTCGACGCTATTGGGCGGCGTCACGCCACGAAATTCTGACATAAACCTCTCCCAAGGGGAGTTTTATGGATTCCCCTTGAATTTTTTTGCAGACAGGCAGTGTTCATTGATGGAAGTGGTCTTGACCGCGGCAACCAGAGGGCTTTGCGGTCGCCCTCTGGACTCCTTCGCGTGCACTCCCATGTTTGTTGAACTGTATTGAAACTGATTTAGTTTGTGTACTGTTCGTACCTTCCAAGCAACAATACAGCATTGTAACATGGGTGGCGCCGAAGGTTTCCAAAGGGCGATCGCAGACGTTCGTCTATTTTCATTGCCCTTTGGTCGCCTCCGCAGAGGCGAAACCCCTGCTGCAAACAAAATCCATTATAATAGGAAGAAAACCTTCCGGCAGACCGGGGGCAGCCCCCCGGCGGTGACTGCCTTACTTCACCGCCGCCGCTTCCACATGCACAACCATCTTCGCGGAGATGTCCTTGTACAGGCGAACCTCAATCTCCACATCGCCGACAGCGCGGATGTTCTCGCACTTGATGTCGCGCTTGTCCACCGCAACGCCGTGCTGCGCCTTCAGCTGCTCGGCAACTTCCGCGCTCGTAATTGAGCCGTACAGCCGCCCCTGCGCGCCGCACTTCACCGACATGCTGATGACCTTGCCGCGCAGGGCGTCCGCCTGTGCCGTCGCGTCGGCGCGGCGCTGGGCTTCGCGTTCGGCTTCCGCCTTGCGCATCTTCTCGACGCCCTTCATCGCGCCGGGAGTCGCTTCCACCGCCAGCTTCTTGGGGAACAGAAAGTTGCGCGCGTAGCCATCCGCCGCATTCACAATCTGATCCTTCTTGCCGACACCCTTCACATCTTCCAGCAAAATAACCTTCATAATCTGTATCCTCCTTAAATCTTAAAAATCAGGAAAATCATCGTCTTTTCGATGGCGGTCGTCGCGCAGTCCGCGCGGGTCGCGGATTTGGTCAACGCAGCCCGCGAACATCGGCAGAATCGGCACGAACAGCACCATCAGGATGGTTAGGAACCAGCGGCGGCCGCGCGTTGCACCCGCGCGTAGCATGGCGAAATTCTGCGCCGAAACGCCCTGCACCGCGAAGCTCCAGAACGCCACACTGCCCAGCAGCGAAGCCGCCAGCGCAACTGTCGCGTTCGTTGTAAACAGCTGCGCCGCGCTCAGAAGCAGCAGCACCGCCATGCTGATGCCCAGCGGGGTGGGCATGAACCAGCGGTCGGTGGACGGCGTGTCCTCCGCATCGGGAAATTTGCGCCAGCACAGCAGCATCCCCAGCGAGAACGCCATGATTCCTTTGACCAGCAGGTCAGGCATGATGGATGGCAGCGTTCTCTCAATCGTTGCGCGCAGGCTCCATTCCAGCTGCTGCAGTACATCCTCGGACAGCCACGGCAGCACGTTTCCGCCCGTCAGCGCCGCGAGACTTTCCAGCGCCGCCGTGCGTTTTGCATCCAGCGCCGCCAGCCCGGACACATACGCGGAATACAGCACCTGCGGGCGCGTCCGCGCATTCATCATGACACGCAGAATGTCATAGGACAAGCCCTCATACAGGTCGCCGTACGCCTGATAGCGCTGAAGGAGCATCATCAGCAGCGCAACGACGGCGGCGAAGCAAATCACCGCCCAATACATTGCCATGCGCGATTTGCGGAAGGCGCCGGGCGGCAGGAACAGCATCAGCGCGCCGCCGAAGAGCCAGACGCAGGCGGACGGAATGAGCAGCTTCGGCAGGAGGAGCAGCAGAGAGGAAAATGCGCCGATGACGAGCAGCGGGATGCTGATGCAGAGCAATGTCTGGCAGATTGGCGCGTTGCGGGTCGGCAGGGGCAGCTCCCCCGTGAGGGAGAGCAGCGAAAAGGGCATGAACAGCAGCAGAAGCACCGCCAGCGGCACGCTGCGCAGGCTGAATGTCAAAGCGAATACGATACAAGCGCCCATCATGTACCAATCGGGCCTGCCGACTTTGGCTTTGCCGTACATGCTGTCCTCACCTCCTTGTGTAGGCTCATCCATCTTCCTATTGTACAGCACAATCGCCAAAAAAGCAAGCCGGGGAGGCGCGGATGCACGAAAAAAGGAAGCGCCCGTCGCAGTCGCTTCCTTTATATATGCTGATTTTTTATTTGCCGCGCACAAGTGACTCGCGCTTTGCCAGCTCAGCCACCAGCGCTGCCGGCAGCAAATCCCGATGCGGCTCTTCCTGCGGCACAGCCCCGCGATAGACCGCCAACCTCCGCTGCGTCACCGTGTCCCAGCTGTGCAAATGGCAGATGTAATCCGGCGCTTCCGCCTTGTACTTTGCCAACTTCGCCGGATTCGCCAGCAAATCCGCCAGCTTTGCGCGTAAATCGTCGATATCGCCGCGGCGGAAGGTCACGCCGTGCTCCTGAACGACGGAGGCGCACTCGTCGATGTCGCTTGTCAGCACGCAGCAGCCGTAGCTCATTGCCTCCATCAGCGAAAGGGGCATCCCCTCGACGTCGCTGGGCAGGACGTAGGTGTAAGCGTTGCTGTACAATTCCGCCAGCAGCTGCCCCTGCACAAAGCCGGGGAATATCACGCGGTCGTCGTCCTTTGCCATTTCGCGCAGCTCGTCGAAATATTCCTGCGAGTCGGACGCGCCGCCCGCAATGACCAGCTTCTTGTCCGTCGGCAGATGCTTGTACGCCTCAATCAGGTAGTGTTCGCCCTTTTCCGGCACGATGCGCCCCAGATAGAGGATGTAGTTGTCCTTTTCCAGCCCGTACTGGCGAATCAGCTCCGGTGCGCACGGCTGGTAGCTCGGCACGCCGTTGGGAATCAGCAGCGTCTCGCGCCCATAGGTGTCCGCAAAATACTGCTTCATGCCATGGCTCAGCACAATCAGCTCATCCGCGTGGCGCACCGCCATCTTTTCGCCCAGCCTGATGCACTTGGACGCAATGCCGTTTTGCCATTTCGCGCGCGTCCAGTCCAGCCCGTGTACCGTCACGATGACGCGCTTGCCCATCAGCTTCGGCAGCCAGCAGAACAGCGCCGGGCCTTCCGCGTGCACATGCACCACGTCATAATTGCCCACCGCCGCGCAAAGGCAGCCGAAGAAACTTGCGGAAACCGCCGCCAGCCCCTTCTTCTGGATGGTCGGTACATACTTCAGGCTGATGCCGTTGAAATTTTCGGGCTGCGGCTGCTGCTTGTCGGTTCGGTTATAGCACGTCACGGAATGCCCCTGCGCCACCATGCGCTTGGCCAGTTCGCCCACCACAACCTCGATGCCGCCATCATGGGACGGTACGCGCTTCTGTCCGACCATGGCAATTTTCATATACTTCCGAGCCATCCCTTGCAGCCTCCTTTGTTGCTTGAAATTTCCCATTATGAGGGGGAGGGGAACCCCATCAGCAGCCCCGATGCGTTTCGTTGTACGTTTCGGTGTCATCTGATGCACTAATCATACCACACACATGGGTTAATTGAAACGAAGTTACATCGGTTTTCCGAAATTCTTTCGGTATTCCGCGTGATTCCGAAAGATTTCAGGAAATTTCAGGAAAGATGGCGGCGGCTTTTCACAAAATGCCCTGTCCATTCGCGTCTGTTTTTAGCCGAAAACGATATACTTGCGGTTCAAAAAAACAGCGTTATTTTATGCGTAAGAAAACCGTGTAACAACAAAGAAAAACAGGTTACATAGTGCAATGCCATGACGCGCGAACGAACCCTGTCATTTTATCCGCTAAATTGCCATATTTATGCTGGTCACTCTTGACATGTTGATTTTTGTCAGGTATAATTTACATATGAGCAGCATCGGTGCAGCGCCTCTGGTGGATGCTGTCCGCAGCAATGGGTGTAGCCGGACGAATAGGGGAGGAGAGAAACCATGAAAACGAGTTGGCTCAATGGAAGCAAACGAATCCTGTCAGCACTGCTGATTGCGGCGGCGCTGATGTTTGGCTGGACGCCGCTGGGGGAAGGGAAGGCGCTGGCGGCGACGGATAAGGGGAAACAGTTCGCACAGGCGGCGATGCTGTTTGCGAAGTCTGATACGGACTTTGCGCAGGATATGTACGGCGCAAAAGGAACGGATAACAACCAAATTTTCGAAGGCGGCGCATGGTGCGCGGCTTTCATTTCTGTGGTTGCGCGCCAGATAGGTATTCCGACGAGCGTAATTCCGAATACGGTAAAGGCGTATAAGGAATACTGCCCCAGCACGGGGGAAACACACGCTGATTGGTTCCACTGCGTGATTGATCCAAATAGCTTTTCGGATTACAAAAAGTATGCTAAACAGTATGATCCGAACTATGTGCCGCAGCCGGGTGATATTATCACCTTGAATACGTATAAATCGTCTGAAGCAAAGGAACTTTCATCAAGTCTGTCGCACGTTGGCATTGTCACAAGTTACAATAGCAGCTCAAAAATGGTGACATTTGTCAGCGGCAACTGGAGCATCAGACGGGTCAGTTGTGCTGAAAGCTACGATACAACCAAGAAAGTAAATCAGACTTATTATGGCATTGTTGGCTACTATCATCCTGATTGGAGCCAAGTGGGCACTTTGCGCACGCCACAGGCGGTGACGGGGATTACGCTGAAAAACGGAAGCAGTGTTTTAAGCGAAAACACGACAATTACAATGAACGTGGATACGACGCTGAAAATTACTTCCAGCGTCTCGCCGAGCAATGCGTTTTACCCGAACCCCAGCAGCGGCGTATACCGCTACTTCTATTCTTCGCCGAATGTACAAATTGCATCGGGGTATACAGGTTTGTTCTGGCAGAGCAGCAATGAGAATGTTGCTATTGTGAACCCGGATACTGGTTTGGTTACGGCGGTTGGCGCTGGTACTGCAACTATTACGGCTTATGCGATTGCTGATGGAAAGAGAACCAGAGCGACTGCTGTGAAAAAGAGCTTCAAGGTTCAGGTGACGGGGTATCCGTCGCACGAATGGTACACCTATGAAGCCTACCACAATAGCGTTTCCATTTACAGCACGCCTTCGCTGCGAAGCGCGAATGTAATTAAAACAATAGCGGTTGGAACGGAATTTCGCGTTGATTTAAGTCATGTGTACGCTATGCGCGCGCGAAACGGCTGGGGATGGCTTTCGCCGGTGCAGCTGAATGATGGTACCACTGGCTATTGTGACTTGAACGCACACTACTACCTCTCGAAAAAAGACCATCCGACCGTGCGACCGATGAGCGAACAGGCAAACGCAGAATGGTGGAACTACAAAGTCGTCTGGGCAAGTGGCTTAAATTTGCGTTCCTTTGCGGATTCTAATGCTACGGGAACTGTGATCATGAAAATCCCGAAGGCTGCAACGGTTGAACTTGACCTCAATCACACAATGCGCGAGCCGAAATACGGCGACACGTGGGCATTTGCGCGCTACAAGCAGTCCGATGGCACATACGTCTATGGCTGGTGTATCGAGAGCGACAGCAACTACATGCAGAAACAGGATAAAATCGGAAACTCTGCCCACTATTCCGACTACATCATTGACGAAAATGGTGGAATCGTCGTGTATGCTGCGCCGCATTATGAGAATAAAATCGACGAGCTTACCAGTGCCGACGGCGTATTCCAGATAGATGTTGCCAACATGGTGTTTTACGATGCTTCGGGCGTTAACACCTATTGGGCACCCTGCCGATATACAAAGAATGGAAAGACAATAGAAGGATATATCGAGGTGCTTGCGGACCCGCCTACTCCCTGCGGCATTGACCGCGAAGGCGACTGGGAACGCTACGAAGTAACGAATGCAGCGGGGGCAAAGTCAATTCGCTATCCTGCCACGTTTGAATTGTCCGAACTCAGCAGCTACGACCAAGGCGAAATCATCTGGCTGGACAGAAACGAACGCGTCACCATCACCGAAAACGGCAAGCAGTACACCTTCATGCGCGGGCATGGGGATGATTTCGTTGCGGGCTGGTTTGATGTGACGAATGTCAACGAACCGCTGACGCAGGTTGACGACAGCATTGAGGAAGTCGTCTCTGTGCGCAGCGGAAACAGCGTCTACACGTTCTGCCGCGGCAATGTCTCGTGGGCGCAGGCGGCGCAGTACGCGGCGTCTATGGGCGGACACCTCGTCGTGATTGACAATGCGCAGGAAGATGCCATGCTGCATTCGACCATCATGAGCGCATACGGCGGCACGGCGTGGACGGGCGGCCACGCGAATGGCGCAGGCAATGGCTGGACGTGGTTGAATAACAACACGATGAGCTATCAGAATTGGGGCTCGTCGAGCGCGACGCCGACCAGCAGCCATACCGCGCTGGCAATCAAGGGCGATTATGAGGGATGGTTCACCTACCGTGACTGCGCGAACACATACGTTGACAGCTTCATCGTCGAGGTGGAGGAAACGCCGCGCGCGTGGTTCACCTACCGCACGAAGGCGAAGCTCAACATTCGCAAGTCGCAGAGCATTTCCGGCGCTGTCGCGACCACGACGGCGGTGGGCGATTACCTGACCATTGACCTGCTGAACGTCACAATGGATAGCAATAAGAAGTACTTCTTTGCGCCTGTGCTGATGGCGGACGGCTCGATTCTCTACTGCAACATCGGCGATAAGACCGCTATCGTCCCCGACCTTGAACCCGATGAACCCGCGTGGACGCAGTACAAAGCACTCAGCAGCCTCTACGTCCGCACCTTCCCGAACACTTGGTGCGATACGGGCGTGCTGAAAACGCTGGGCAAGAACACGATTCTGGAGCTGGACGTCAGCCACAAGCTGCGCGACCCGCGCTTCGGCAACGACTGGGCATACGCGCGCTACAAGCAGTCCGACGGCACCTACCTCTACGGCTGGGTGATTGCTGCGAACAGCTACGTCGAGCAGGTGAAGCAGACCCCCGCTTGGTACGACTACTTTGCGAATCCGGGCAGCACGATGTATGTCTACAAGACGCAGAATGTGGATGACACGATTGTCAAGACGTACACCTCCGGCAGCAGCTTCCAGGTGGACGTGAACAACATGCGCCAAGACCAGAACGGCTACCTCTGGGCGCCTGTGGCGGATGACACGGGCAAGGAACTGGGCTATACCGACCTCTCCGCGGCGCACGCAGGGAGCAAATCAGCGGCGATTCCGGATGTCTACTGCCAGTCGGGCTGGGCACTCGCCTATGTGCTGGCGGAAGATGGCGTGGATGTGCTGGCTGCACCGAATGACGCGGCTGCCCTCGTCAAGCACATGGATCGCGATGCGTACTTCTGGTTTGGCGCGGATGAAACCTATACCGATGCGAAAGGCAAAATCTGGACGCGCATTTACGCATCAAAGGACTACGAGGAAATGGCGGATGGCGGCTGGGTCAGGCTGGAAAATGGCGTGAACTACAACACCGTCTATGCACAGTGGTACGACACGGGGTGCAGCATTTCACGCAACGGCATCACCTACACGCTTTACGGCGGCTACAATAGCTGGAGCGGTGCAAGCAGCTGGTTCTCGGACGGCATAGACTTTAACGATGGCACAGCCGTCAGAAAGCACCTTGCCATCGTCCACAACGACGCGGAACAGAAGATTATTGAGCAGCTGCTGAATGCCACCTCGACCATTGACAAGGCGTGGATTGGCGCAAGCAACACAAGCGGCTCGTGGAGGTGGGTGGACGGCACGAATGTCCAGTACAGCCAGTGGGGCTACAATGAACCGTCGGGCACTGGAACGGAACTTGGCGTGGCTGCGTCTTTCGACGGCAGCTGGTATGCGCATGATGACTATCTGGACATCCGCGTTCAGGGCTTCATCACCGAGCAGTTCACGGGCATCGGGCTGCCGCAGGTGAAGCTGCCCGCGTCGACGTTCTATGTGGATGACGAGGCGTTCGTGGGCAACAGCACGATTCAGTCGGTCGTTGCGCCGGATGGACTGCAGGTCATTGGCACGCGCGCCTTTGCGGACTGCGCGAACCTGAAGTGCATCACCCTGCCGGACTCCGTGTCTTACATCGCGGAGGACGCGTTCGAGAACACGCCGGATGTCGTCATCTTCGCCAGCGTCGGCAGCTACGCGTGGCAGTGGGCGGAGAAGCAGGGCATCCCGCACGGCACGCCGTACACCGAGTAAAATCAGTGGGCGCAGACTTCCCCAGCGGGCGGTCTGCGCCTGTTTTCGCGGAAAAAACTCAGGCTCCGCGCAAAAAATCCGCCCAATCCCCCTTGACAAACCGCTTCCCCTGTGCTATAATATCCACGTTTGAAGCAGAGGCTTGCCCGTCTCTCACCTTGCGCGGCGTATGTTGCCGGGTTCACAGGCTTTTTCCCTTTCAGGCGGATTGACCGCCGAAAAAGGCGCAAACTGCATGTCAGCGACGGGTGGAGTCACCCGCCGCTTTTTCTGTGGTATGGAGCAGAAAACGCTGGCTTCAACGAAAATTGGGAGGTGTATGGACATAGCACTCGATCTGATGATCAATGAGGAAATCCGCGACCGGGAAGTCCGCCTGATTGACGAAAACGGCGAACAGCTCGGCGTCATGCCAACAGCCAAGGCGATGGAGCTGGCGGAAGAGCGCGGCCTCGACCTCGCCAAAATCCAGCCCACGGCAAAGCCGCCGGTGTGCAAACTGCTGGACTATGACAAGTACCGCTACGAACAGTCGCGGCGCGAACGCGAAAACCGGAAGAATCAGCGGGTCGTCGAAACCAAGGAGGTTCAGCTGTCCGCCACCATCGAGGAGAACGACGTTCTCACGAAGGCGAAAATGGCGCAGAAGTTCCTTCAGGGTGGCGATAAGGTGAAGGTGTCCATCCGTTTCCGTGGCCGCCAGATCACCCATAGCGAAATCGGCATGCAGGTCATGCAGGACTTCGCGGCCCGCTGCGCCGAGGTCAGCTCGGTGGAGCGCCGTCCCATGATGGACGGCCGTCATATGATTATGATCCTGGCCCCCAAGGCGGCAAAGGCTTCCTTCGCTGAAAAGAAGGCCGCCCGCGAAAACGCCAAGGGGAATCAAGAACAGGAATAAAACGGCTATCGCAGCTTGCCTGCGCCCCGTTTTATCAGCATTGGAAGGAGGACTACACCATGCCTAAGCAGAAGTCTCACCGTGGTGCTGCCAAGCGCTTTTCCTTTACCAAGACCGGTATCGTGAAGCATAAGCAGATGAACGCCAACCATCAGGTTCGCCTCAAGACCACCAAGCGCACCCGTCACCTGCGCGCTGACGGCATTGTGGACAACGCGGCGGAAGCCAAGACCATCCACAAGCTGCTGCCCTACAAGTAATTAAGCCCATTCGCTGGCAAGGAGGATACTCACAATGGCACGTATTAAGAGATCTGTGAACGCTCTGAAGAAGCGCCGCAAGGTCATGAAGCTGGCTAAGGGCTACTGGGGTGCAAAGTCCAAGCAGTACCGCGCCGCGTCCGAACAGGTTGCTCGTTCCCTGCGCTATGCCTTCAAGGGCCGCAAGCTGCGCAAGCGTGATTTCCGCTCCCTGTGGATCACCCGTATCAACGCCGCTGCTCGCCTGAACGGCATGAGCTATTCCACGTTCATCAATGGCCTGAAGAAGCACAACATCACCGTCAACCGCAAGATTCTCGCGGATCTGGCTGTGAACGATGCAGCTGCTTTCACCAAGCTCGTGGAAATCGCCAAGGCGTAATTGTCGCCCAAGCGTTTCATAGCACAAATTCGTCCGATGTTGAAACCGTGTTTCAGCGCCGGACGTTTTTTTGCCCTTTTTTCGGGGCAGGGCACTCATAAATTCAATGGTAGGATAGGTTCCTTTTTGTCCAGACTGGTCATCAGCACACTAACTAATACTATTTCCAGATTCACCTGCGCCATCTGCTTGCGCCTTTTTCGTTCTGGCGTCCGCTCACTCCATTTAGCGTAGCGCTGCTACGCTGCATTTCGTTCCCGTTAGCCAGAACGAAAAATTCGCCGCGCATCTTGGCGCATTTTCATTTGGAAATAGTATAAAAACTTTCGCGTGAAACCAATAAACATGGGAGACGCCGAAGGAGTCCAGAGGGCGATCGGAAAGCCCTCTGGAATTGCGACAAAGACCAGTTTGGAAGAAAAGTCAACATTGTTGGAGAGATAGAGGAAGTAAGGAAAGCAAAAATGCTCAAAAAGTACATTACCGACCTGAAACACGAATTCTCCGGCTACAACGCCGGCAAACTCCTCAAGGACATCCTGAGCGGCATCACAGTGGCGGCGGTGGCGCTGCCGCTTGCCCTCGCATTCGGCGTGTCCTCCGGCGCGGACGCCGCCGCGGGGCTTGTTACCGCCATCATCGGCGGACTTGTCATCGGGCTGCTTGGCGGCGCGTCCTTCCAAATCAGCGGCCCGACCGGGGCCATGAGCGCCATCCTCATCGGCATCGTCGCCCAGTACGGTTTGCAGGGTGTGTTCGTCGCGTCGCTCGCGGCGGGCGTGATTATCCTGCTGGCAGGCATCTTCCGCCTCGGCAAGCTCGTCAACTTCATTCCGACCAGCGTCGTCATGGGCTTCACCAGCGGCATCGCGATTATCATCGCCTTGGGGCAGGTGGACAACTTCTTCGGCACGCACTCCGTCGGCACAAGCGCGCTGGAAAAGCTGTGGAGCTACACCAGCGTCGGATTTACCCCCAACTGGCAGGCGGTCGCCATCGGTCTGATGGTGGTGCTGTTCATGGTCTTCTGGCCGAAGAAGCTGAACGCGAAGGTGCCGGGGTCGCTGCTGGCGATTATTCTGGCAACCATCGTGACCGAAATCGCGGGTTTCGATTCGCTGGCGAAGGTGGGGGACATCCCGAAAAGCCTGATGCTGGACAACCGCCTGAACCTCGGCGCGGTCAACCTCGACATGCTCCAAAACCTCGTCAGCCCGATTGTCTCCATCGCCATGCTGGGCATGATAGAGTCGCTGCTGTGCGGCGCGAGCGCGTCCCGCATGAAGGACGAAGCCTTCGACGCGGATCGTGAGCTGATTGCGCAGGGCGTGGGCAACATCCTGCTGCCGTTTTTCGGCGGCGTGCCCGCGACGGCGGCGATTGCCCGCACGTCCGTCGCCATCAAGTCCGGTGAGCAGACCCGCGTGACCGGCGTTGTGCATTCGCTGGTGCTGCTGCTGGCGATGGTGCTGCTGGGCGGCGTGATGAGCCGCCTGCCGCTGAGCGCGCTGGCGGGTGTGCTGATGGTGACGGCGTGGCGCATGAACGAGTGGCACGGCATCAAGACGATTTTCAGCCGCAAGGTGTGGACGGGCGTGGCGCAGTTCCTGCTTACGATGGTGTCCACCGTCGTCTTTGACCTGACCGTCGCCATCGTCATCGGCATTGTGACCGCGCTGCTGATGTTCGTCTGGAACGCCGCGCGCCTGACCATCGAAACCGAGCCGGTGGACAAGGTGCGTCTGGAGCGCCTGCACCGCATGGGCAAGCCGGTGGATGAATCCCGCGCGAAAAGCATCCTCGTCAGCTATGTGAACGGTTCGCTGTTCTTCGCGAACTGCGCGGATTTGAAACGGAAGCTGCTTTCAGTGGATTTTACCGGCTGTGAGCACCTGATTCTCTCCCTGCGCGGCGTGTCCGCGACCGACATCTCCGGCGTGCAGACGCTGATGGAGGTGTGCACGCTGATTGCGCAGAAAGGCGTGACCGTCTCGATTTGCGGCGTGCATGAGAACGTCGCGGGCTTCTTCCAGAAAGTCGGTCTGACCGACCAGCTGGGCGCGGCGGCGTTCTACCCGAATGCCTCCGAAGCGGTGATTGACACGCTGGCGCAGGAACAGGCGGGGGCGTGAGCAAAGAAACGCCTTGCGGGCTGAAATTCCGATGTTTGGGAAAAAGCAGCGTCATAATTAAAAAGCCACGATAAAAATCAAGTAACATGGGAGTGCGCTGCGAAGGGGTCAAGGGGGCGATCGCAAAGCCCCCTTGTCGCTCCCGCAGGTGCGAAATCTCCTGCGTTCGGGAAAGAGCGGCTATGGTCGCAAGACCAGCAACTTGGTCGCGCCCATTTGGCGCGACACAGCACAGTTGTTGGATAGAGCGGCTTGGGGGCGCGTCTGAGGACGCGCGAAGTTAGGGGCAGGGACGCTTCGCTGCCTGCACCTTTGTGGGCTGTTCCTTTTGAATTGGTTTGACGAGGAACAGTTGGGGCGTTGCCCCAAACCCCACAAGGGACGCTGTCCCTTGACCCTGCAAGGGGCATTGCCCCTTGACCC
>CEAF01028928.1_pt1 | contig 19523 bp, 17 predicted proteins | sample 557431 | NCBI WGS metagenome assembly CEAF01 (sample SAMEA3182068, study PRJEB8094) | gut metagenome | biome: human; feature: gut; material: Stool; isolation source: human stools | place: Canada | collected 2013-11-18 | reverse complement strand
TCAGACATCGGCTTCGCGCGGTTATGTTTTGCTTAGAGGTGCCATAAGGGACACACACAAAAGTCCTACAAATTGTCTTCCGGGATGCGGACATGACCCGCGGAGTGCTCCAAACTTGGAAAGACACGGATCATCGAAGATGCAAACATCCGGTTGGTTAGAAATGCCACATTTTTTGAACCGAATTTCCACCTGCATTTCCATCTGAAATCCCACGGTGTGGTCTTCTGATAATATTACTTATCACCCAAAGCGGTCTATGCTTGTTGCGGCAATTCCTTATTATCCGTCTCTCACAGATTCGCACCAGGATTTCTTTTATGTTCTATATATCAAGCTTCATATGCATCTCGGCTTCCGCCTCCTGCTTAAATTCCTCCACCTGCACCGGATTTAATACCGGGAGTTCGTCGATTGACTGTACCCCAAAGCTTCGTAGAAACTCTTCCGTCGTTCCGAAGAGCAGCGGGCGCCCCGGTGCATCCAGTCTGCCAAGCTCGCATACCAGATTGTATTCCACCAGCTTGTTCACCGCGTGATCGCAGGAAACACCGCGGATCTTCTCGATCTCCACCTTGGTGATCGGCTGCTTATAGGCGATGATGGACAGCGTCTCCAGAAGAACATCCGTCAGGACATGGCGCTTTGGCTGTCTCGCAATCTTGATCAGATATTCGTACATCTCGCTTTTGGTGCACATCTGATACGCATCGTCCAGCTCAATGATCTTCACACCGATGGACGGATTCTCGTAGTGCTTCATCATCTTCTCAATGATCGCTTTTGTCTCTTTTTTATCCAGTTCTATGGCTGCGGCGATCTTGTCCAGCTCTACCGATTCTCCCATCGTAAAGAGGATCGCCTCGATGATCGCCTCGTAATTCTTTTCATTCATCCCGAAAACTCCAACTCTATGCCACAATCTTTGACTGAATCAGAATATCATCAAAGGTGTGTTCCTGTGATATAAATATCTTGCCTGTCTTCATCAGTTCCAGAATGGCGAGAAACGTGACAATGATCTCCATCTTGCCCGCCTGTGCCTCAAGGAGACTGCGGAAACTGAACCGGCTGTGCGTCAGGCAGTAATTCTCCAGATATGCCATCTTGTCCGAAAGCGATACCTCTTCCTTCTCAATCTTGCCGAACTTGGAACGGATCGGATCAATCTTGTCCACCTGCTTTTTCATGATGGACTTAAAAATCTCATTCAATCTGGCAAGCGTTACATCCGAGACGAGCTCCTCCATGTTGACCGGCTCCTCATACTCTGCCACCTCCGGCGGAATGGTCGGCTCCTTAAAAAGGACACGCTCCGCATCCATCTGGCGGTCACGCAGCTCGTATGCCATACATTTGTACATCTTGTACTCCAAAAGCTGCTGTACCAGTTCCGCACGCGGATCCTCTTCTTCCTCGTCCTCCGTCTCCGGAGCCGGAAGAAGCATGCGGGATTTGATGTCAATGAGTGTCGCCGCCATGACAAGAAATTCGCTTACCACATTCAGATCCTGACGCTTCATCTCTGCGATGTATTCCATATACTGATTCGTGATCTCCACAATCGGAATATCATAGATATTTACTTTATTCTTCTCGAGCAAGTGCAAAAGCAGATCTAAAGGTCCCTCAAATACCTGCAGTTTTACGGTCATTTCCATCTGATTCTCTTATCCTCTCCGGCGGCAGAACCTCTCTGCCACATCTTCAACGTATCAATTTTACATTGTTTCCCCGAAAAATTCAAGGTTTTTTCCTATATTTAGTATTTTCGCACAATCTTTTCTACTATAATTAGTGTTTCAAATGAGAGTTTCCCGCGGGATGCCAATTTCTTTTTGTGCACGCTGCATAATGTACAGGTTCTTCCTCTACAATAGTAACAAAAAGAATCCTGGAGAATACCTTGAAGCAGTTTCTTTCTTTTCTGTTATGCTGCACCCTCACTCTCTCTTCTCCCGTTCTTGCGGCGGAAAACAGCGAAGCCGACCTTTCCGTCTCGGCGCCGAGCGTTCTTCTGATGGAGGCGTCCACCGGAACTGTGGTCTACGAAAAAAACGCACATGAAATCCGGCATCCCGCAAGTATCACAAAAATCATGACCCTGATTCTCATTTTCGATGCCATAGAGCGCGGACAGATCTCCCTGACCGACACGGTGACCGTGTCGGAATACGCTGCAAGCATGGGCGGCTCACAGGTGTTCTTAGAGCCTGGGGAGACCCAGACCGTAGAGACCATGATCAAATGTATCAGCGTTGCGAGCGCCAACGATGCCTGCGTCGCCATGGCGGAATATCTCTGCGGTTCCGAATCCGAATTCGTCCGTCAGATGAACGAGCGTGCCAGAGGGCTCGGCATGAAAGACACCACCTTTGTCAACTGCTGTGGTCTTGATACGGAAGGGCACATGACAAGCGCCTACGACGTCGCCCTTATGTCCCGCGAACTCACCGTAAACCATCCCGAAATCCACAACTACTGCACCATCTGGATGGAAAACATCACCCATGTCACGGCAAAGGGAAGTTCGGAATTCGGTCTGACCAACACCAACAAACTCATCCGGCAGTATGAGTATGCCACCGGATTAAAGACCGGTTCCACCAGTCTCGCCAAATACTGCGTGTCTGCCACCGCAGAAAAAGACGGTCTGGAACTGATCGCCGTCGTCATGGCAGCGCCCGATTACAAAGTGCGCTTTGCAGATGCCACCACGCTTTTAAATTACGGATTCGGAAAATGCCGTCTGTACACGAATGAAAACACGGACGCTCTGCCCGATCTTCCTGTGACAAAGGGCACCGAAACCGCCGTCGGTCTCGCCTACGACTCTCCCTTCTCCTACCTGTCTGTAAAAGGCGAGGACCTCTCTGATGTAAAAAAAGAGCAGATTCTCCCCGAGACGGTCACAGCACCTGTCAGAAAGGGTGGCGTGGCCGGCAGGGTTGTCTACTCCGCAGGCGGCAGGGAACTCGGCTCCGTGAATATCCGTTACACTGCGGATGTTCACGCCGCCTCATACCGCGATTATTTCAAGATGGCGCTTTTCTATCTTCTGACCTGACTTTTTTCTATTATAATAGCGGTGCCAGCAGGCGCAGCACACTCTGCAGAAGCCGTACCGGTACCGGCCGGTTTCTGCAGAACTCTGCCGTCATCTGCTCTGAGCACGCAAACGTATTCAGGCAGTCTTCCTTTACCTGTGCCACAACCGCGGAGCGGTAGAAGAAAACGCCGCACTCGAAATGCAGATACAGGCTGCGGAAGTCAAGATTCACGCTGCCCACCGTTGCGATCTCATCGTCACAGACAAAACATTTTGCGTGAATAAATCCCGGCGTGTACTGATAAATTTTTACCCCGCTTTGTATGAGCGGTGCATAGTAGGACTGCGTGAGCAGGAAAATCATCTTCTTGTCCGGAATCCCCGGCGTCACAATCCGCACGTCCACACCGTCCTTCGCCGCGTTGCAGAGCGCCGTCAGCATCTCATGGTCAATGATCAGATACGGTGTGAAGATATAGACGTAATTCTTTGCCCTGTTTATGATATTCAGGTAAATATTTTCGCCCACATTCTCATGATCCAGAGGGCTGTCACCGTACGGCTGCACGAACCCGTCATTCTCAAAGGGTGCTTTCTGATGCTGTGCCGGCATAAACCGGCTGTAATCTTCCGTGGAATGGACGATGTAATTCCACATGGACAAAAACATGCTGGTCAGACTCCAGACCGCCTCGCCCTCGATGCGCACGCCGGTGTCCTTCCAGTAGCCGAACCGTTTTACCTCATTGATATATTCATCTGCCAGATTGATCCCGCCCGTAAAACCGACCGCGCCGTCCACCACAAAAATCTTCCGGTGATCCCGGTTGTTCATGATTACCGAGAGCAACGGCCGGAACGGATTAAAGGCAGCGCACTTGATGCCCTTTTTCTGAAGCTGCTTATAATACCGCGGCGGCAGTGTGCCGATGCAGCCGACATCATCGTAGATCAGGCGTACCTCCACGCCCTCTTTGACCTTTTTCTCCAGGATATCCTCGATCTGGTGGAACATATGTCCCTCCTCGATGATGAAATACTCCAGAAAAATAAAGTGTTTCGCGCTCTCCAACGCTGCAAGCATATCCGGGAACATCGCCTCCCCGCTCTCATAATACTTTGTGGCGGTATTCCGGTAGACCGGAAAATGTCCCCAGTCCGCAATATATTTTGACTGTCGTAAGACCGATGGATCCGCCTCCTGCAGCAGCCTGACCGCCTCCTCGTCTACCGGCATGCAGGCATCCACTTCCCGGTTCACGGCATCCATCTGTTCTCTGGTGTGCTTCGTCAGACCGGAGCGTCCAAACAGGAAATACAGCATGATTCCAAGGATCGGCGACAACAGAATCAGAAACGTCCAGGAAAGTTTATTCGCCGGATTCTCCCACTTGTTCGCAATCACAAGCACCAGAACAATCGCCGCAGCGCGGATTATCAGGTTCGCATAGGTGAACTGATAGCTGAATTTCCACAGCACCAGAAACAGCCAGCAGATCTGCAGCAATATCGAAACCCCGACAATGGTCAGTCTTCCCATCAGAAGGTGTGCAATCTTCTTCATAAGTCTCCTCCCTTTCAAAACCGTATTTTTTATCTTACGTTTTTTCATATAAAATGTCAACCGCCGGTCACGTCACCTCCCCTTCCCTTCCTTTCCGTCTTGCAGCATTCTATTTTCTTCAGCCTCCCGCTCCTCTTCAGCCTCTCACCAGATGGTCGACATGAATCATTCCCCAGCATTTTCTGCCAAGCTGCTCTCCCCGCGGATACGCTCTCTCGTACAGGCGCAGCTTCATCTCCGCCGGCGACAGATACGGATACTTCTGAAATGCAAGCGCCAGTGCACCCGTGACAACCGGCGCCGCCATGGAAGTCCCGCTCTTTACCTGGTATCCGTTTTTTTCCCTGCCGCAGCTTTTAATTGCCGTGCCCGGAGCCAGGATTTCCGGCTTTACAATACAGCATGCCGTCGGACCGTTGCTGCTGTACCCCGTCTTACGCCCCCGCTTCCCCGGCTCGCTCTTTCCGTCGTCACTGCTTCCGATCGTTACAATCTTTCTTGAGATTCCGGGAATGGTCACCGAATTTTCCTTAGGGCCGTTATTTCCGGCTGCCGCGACAACCATGATCCCCCTGTCCCAGAGATCGTCCACCGCGCTAAGAAGTTCCTGCTGTTCCCGCTCTCCCGCGCTTGGAAGCATTCCAACGGAAATATTCAACAGGCGGATCTGATATTCCTGCTGGTTCTTTGCAATCCACTCCATTCCCGCCAGAACATCTCTGGTATTTCCGTTCCCCTTGGCGTCTAGCACCTTTAACATCACGATATCCGCCTGCGGTGCAATGCCGTGGCAAACCGGCATCCCGTATTCTTTTCTCGATGCCTCGCCACTGCCCGCCACGATTCCGGACACATGTGTGCCGTGACCGTTGTCGTCGTACAGTCCCGTCTTTCCTTCACAGAAATCCCCAAAATAGCGGATCCTGTTCCCGAAATCCACATGCGGAACAATTCCGGTATCCATAATCGCCACGGTTACATTTTTCCCGCTCAAACCTGTTTTATATGCATAATCCGTATGGATGATTTTTCTGACCCGATTCATAAAAAAAATGCCTTTTCTTATAGCTTATGCAAAGCCATAGAAAAGGCACTTCATTTCTGTTATGCAATTACCGGTGCATGACTGCTTTATGCTTCCGCCGGAACATCTTTGATGGAGAAGCTGATTCTTCCCATCTTATCCTTGCCAAGGCATACCACCTTCACCTTATCGCCAAGGGTCAGTACATCCTCCACATGGTTGATGCGCTCCTTTGCGATCTTGCTGATGTGAACCATGCCTTCTTTGCCCGGTGCAAACTCTAAGAATGCGCCGAACTCCTTGATGCTCACTACCGTTCCGGTAAGGATCTGTCCCTCCTTGAAATCGGTCGTGATAATCCGGATCATCTCGATGGCCTTATCCATCATCTCCGCTTCCGTACCGCATACGGATACGGAACCGTCATCTGTGATGTCGATCTTCACGCCGGTGCGGGCAATGATCTCATTGATCGTCTTGCCTCTCTGTCCAACCACATCGCCGATCTTCTCCGGATCAATCTGGATCTGGACAATCTTCGGTGCATACTCGCTCACCTGCTTGCGCGGCTCTGCGATTGCCTTGGACATTACCTCATCCATAATGTAGATTCTCGCCTCTCTTGTTCTTGCGATGGCTTCCTCTACGATCGGTCTGGTCAGACCATGAATCTTGATATCCATCTGGATGGCGGTGATACCCTTGTGCGTACCGGTTACCTTGAAGTCCATATCTCCGAAGAAGTCCTCGAGACCCTGGATATCTGTCAGAACAATGTAATCGTCATCGGTATCTCCGGTCACAAGACCGCAGGAAATACCTGCCACCATAGCCTTGAGCGGTACTCCGGCAGCCATTAAGGACATGCAGGACGCACAGGTCGACGCCATGGAAGTAGATCCGTTCGACTCGAATGTCTCGGACACTGCACGGATGGCATACGGGAATTCCTCCTCGGAAGGAAGCACTGCCATAAGTGCCTTCTCAGCGAGCGCACCGTGACCGATCTCACGGCGTCCCGGTCCGCGGGATACCTTGGTCTCGCCTACCGAATATGCCGGGAAATTGTACTGATGGATGTATCTCTTCGTCGTAATATTCTCATCCAGTCCGTCGATCTTCTGAACCTCGGAGAGCGGTGCAAGTGTCACCACATCGCAGATCTGTGTCTGTCCACGTGTAAACATCGCAGAGCCGTGTACTCTCGGGATCAGATCCACCTCTGCTGCCAGCGGACGGATCTGGTTGATGGCACGTCCATCCGGACGCTTGTGATCCTTTAAGATCATCTTGCGGACAGTCTTCTTCTGATACTGGTAAACTGCCTCGCCCAGAACAGCAAGCCACTCCTCATTGTCTGCGAAAGCCTCTGCCAGCTTGTCCGTAATCTCGCGGATATTCTCCTCACGCTGCTGCTTCTCGTCTGTGAATACAGCCTCCTCCATCTGTGCCGGAGGAACCAGTTCCTTGATTGCCGCAAACATCTCATCCGGAATTGCGCAGCTTGTATACTCATGCTTCGGCTTGCCAACCTCTTCCACAATCTTATTGACAAACGCGATGATCGTCTGGTTTACATCATGGCACTTGTAGATCGCCTCGATCATCTTGTCCTCCGGGATCTCATTGGCGCCTGCCTCGATCATGATCACCTTCTCTGCTGTGGATGCCACGGTCAGCTGCAGATCACCCTTGTCCCACTCCTTCTGGGAAGGATTCACGATGAACTCTCCGTCCACCATACCCATCTGCGTCGTTGCACACGGACCTGCAAACGGGATATCGGAAATTGTGGTAACCAGTGCGGAACCAATCATGGCAACGATCTCCGGACGGCATGCCGGATCTACAGACATTACCATGTTGTTGATCGTCACGTCGTTGCGGTAATCCTTCGGGAATAACGGACGCATCGGGCGGTCGATCACGCGGGAGGTTAAGATTGCATTCTCGGATGCCTTACCCTCTCTCTTGTTGAATCCTCCCGGGATCTTGCCAACCGAATACATCTTCTCCTCGTATTCTACGGAAAGCGGGAAGAAATCAATGCCGTCACGCGGCTTGTCCGATGCCGTCACGGTAGAAAGCACGGTCGTCTCTCCATATTTTAATAAAGCTGCTCCATTTGCCTGTGCGCAGACTCTTCCGATATCAACGGTAAGTGTTCTGCCTGCAAGTTCCATCGAAAAACTTTTGTACATGCGAATTCTCCTTTTCTGATTCTCTTTCATTCTCTTCTTCGGTTCTGCCGGAAGGATCCCGCAAAACCACTCTGCAGAAGCACCGAAACTACTGAAATACATACACTGCACGTATCTATATTTCAGTGGTCTCGGGGATACGCTTCTGTCAGATTGCCATGCTGCACGGAAGTGCCTCCATACAGTAAAAATAGAGCGGGGAAGCTCTCCGCTCTATTGATAAGCGGGCATGTCTGCCCGCTTTGGACATCTTATTTTCTGAGACCTAAACGCTCGATTAAAGCACGATATCTCTCGATATCTACTTTCTTTAAGTAAGCAAGTAAACCACGTCTCTGACCAACCATCTTTAAAAGACCTCTTCTGGAGTGATGATCGTTCGGGTTCTCCTTTAAGTGAGCGGTAAGCTCCTCGATACGTGCTGTCAAAAGAGCAACCTGTACCTCCGGTGAACCTGTGTCATTCGGTGTTCTTCCATACTCTGCGATAATGTTCTGCTTCTTGTCCTTTGCGATCATGTTCTGATCCTCCTTATAATATTCTGTTTGGATGGCTTCTGCCATACCGGGCCCTTTTGGCCCATCGCCCGACTGTGTATGATACTCAGTAAAAGGTTGGAGTGTCCATTTACCGAATATGGGCTAAACTCATACTCTCGCATTATAGCATAGCTGCATACGCTTGTAAACAACTTTTTAATTATTGATCACACGCACAACTTTGACCGGCGTACGGTAATAGGCACCGGAAATCTTGATGCCGGACTTCGGTGAACTTGCATGTACCACCTGTCCGTTGCCGATGTAGATTGCCACGTGGTTGATGCGGCTTCCGTTTCCGTAGAAGAACAGATCTCCCGGCTGTGCCTCAGAGGCCGAAATCTTCGTTCCGCAATTCGACTGCGCGCCGGAAGAATGCGGAAGGGAAATGCCGTAGTTGGCAAATACGCTCATGACAAAACCGGAGCAGTCCGCACCTCTGGTCAGACTTGTGCCGCCCCATACATACGGATTGCCGACAAACTGTGTCGCATACTGCACCAGCGATACACGCACATCCGAAACACCCTGTCCATACCGGATCTCAGTCATGGTCATCGCCTTTAAAAGCTCTGTCGAGATCTCTACATAATCGGAAGAGACATATCCCTCATCACTGTCGACGTTGATCTTCACCCATCCGTCAAGCACCTCGAGCACCTCGAGTTCCTCGCCCTGCGGCATCATTGTGACAATCGCGCAGTCGGTGTTCGGCTGCTCTCTGACGTAAAGGGTTGTCGTCTTCACGGTGGCAAGCGTCTGCTTTACCTCATCCGCTCTGGCAAGCGCCGCATCTCCGGTCAGAAGATACTCCGACTTTACATAACCTTCCACGGAACCGGACTTAATCTGTGTCCATTCGCCTTCCACGCCGAGGATCTCACATCCTGCGTTGTTCGGCATCTTGCCCACGACATCTGCATCAGTGCCTGCCGCTGCACGGACGTTGAGATTGCCCTCAACATTCGCCACACCGAGATTGGTATATCCGTAAGCGCTCGCCGCCTGCTGTGCGGCATCCTGCTCTGTACTCTCTGTCTGCTCCTCTGTGCTCTCCGTCTCTGTAAGTTCGTCCTGCGCCTGTGAAGCCACAGTTGCTGCGTCTGCAAGCTCTGCCGATACTCCGGCAGCGGCAGAAGACGTCGATGCATCCACACCCGCCTCTGCTGATTCGGTGCCCTCTTCAACCGCTTCCTGTCCCTGTGCCGTTCTTGCAACGTCCATTCCGGAAACACCGGCCACACCCATCGTCGCGTCACTGAGGCTTCCGGACAGTGCGCTGGTAACACCGGACGCCACGGTTGCACTGATATCCGCATCTGTATTCTTTGACTTCTGATCTATTGCCGCTGTGGAAACCACCAGAGTTCCCGCCAGGACCAAACCTGCGATTCTCGCTAATCGTGCTTTCATATGACTCTCCATTCTTGCGCCGTCTTCTGCGCAATTCTAGTTTGTGCTCATTTTTAAATCTAACGTCCAGTATAGCAACGATTTTTTACGATGTCAACATATTTTTGTAACATTTATGTAATAATTATTACGAGGTGTGTTTTTCAAAATAGGCACGGCCATAGGCAACATCGTTCTGCATCTGCTCTTTGAGCGCCTCAATCGATGCAAATTTCCGCTCGCTGCGGACTCTGCTTAAGAACTCCACCGTCACCATCTTATCGTAGACATCTTCCGCGAAATCCAGCAGATGTGTCTCCACCCCGACAGGATACTCTCCCTCAATCGTAGGCTTGCACCCCACGTTGCTGATGCCGCGGTACCACCGGTCTCCGATGTATGCCTCCGTCACGTAGACACCGTTCGGCGGCAGCAGCTTCTCCTTCGGCGGCAGCTGGTTGATGGTCGGAACCCCGATCGTTCTTCCGATCTGGTTGCCGTGCAGGACTCTGCTGGTCACAAAGTAACGGTATCCCAGAAGATGATTTGCCTTCTCGATATTCCCGGCTGCGATCTCTTCCCTCACGAACGTGCTGCTGATGTCCCGGCTGTCTTCTTTTATTTTCTCCACAACGATCACTTCGTATCCGTATTTTCCGGCATACTGCCGCAGCATATGGTAATCGCCCCTGCGATTATGTCCGAAATGAAAGTCTTCCCCCACAACCATGCACTTTACATGAAGCTGCCGCACAATCTTTGCAATGAAATCCTCCGGCTCCATGCACATGATCTCCTGCGTAAACGGGCACTCCACCACATAATCAATCCCCAGTTGCTCAAACATGTGCCTTTTTTCTTCGTTTGTGGTCAGCACCTTCGCCTCCACATTCTGCACATTTCTGCGAGGTGGAATGTCGAAGGTAAAAATCGCTCCCGCGAGACCTTCGTCCTTTTTCTTTGCAAAATACTGCAGCAGCTGCTCATGTCCTCTGTGAATCCCATCAAACTTGCCGAGAGAAAGCACCGTATTCTCTTCTATATAAAAATCCGTTGTATTCCTGATATATTTCATGATCTACTTAAACACCTTTAATGGTTTATAGTCTTCCTTTTCCGCCTGATATTCATAAATACCGAAAAATACGCCCTCATCGTCATAGACGCGGACCGGCGCCGTTCTCATGCTCTCATGTTCCTCCAAAAACATCTCCGGGTGCAGCCGGTTTCCGTTATATAAATACTTGCGGAACTGTCCGTCCACCGTCGCGCTCTCGTATTTTACAAAGACGGAATCCACCGCCTGAAGGAACGGAAGCTGCATCTCTTCTGTCTCCGTCGCATCCGACCTGTGTGCAATCACGTACGCCTCCACCTCGGACAGCTTTATGGCGTCCGCAAGCGCGAACTCTCCGACTCTCGTGCGGAGCAGCGATTCCATGCACGCACCGCAGCCGAGCACCTCCCCCACATCCTGGCAGAGCGTGCGGATATACGTTCCCTTGGAACAACAGACACGCATCCTGACACGCGGCAGTTCGATCGAAAGGATCTCGATGGAAAAAATATGAACCGGACGCGCCGCACGTTCCACGGTCACGCCGGCCCGTGCCAGATCACACAGCTTCCTGCCGTCAACCTTTAAGGCAGAATACATCGGCGGCACCTGCATATAATCGCCTGCAAACGAGAGAACCGCTTTTTCCACTTCCTTTGCACTGCAGCGCACCTCCTGCTGCGTCAGGGTCTCGCCCGTCACATCCTGCGTGTCCGTCGTTCTTCCAAGCAGCATGACAGCCTCGTATTCCTTCGTCTTGTCCGTCAGCAGTTCGCAGATCTTCGTCGCCTTGCCGACACACACCGGGAGCACCCCCTCCGCATCCGGATCCAGCGTTCCCGTGTGTCCGATCTTTCTGGTCTTTAAGATCCCCCGAAGCTTAGCCACGACGTCAAACGAGGTAAATCCCTTTTCCTTATAGATATTGATAATTCCATTCATCATACTGCTTTTTTCTCACTTTATCTGTTCTGCCAGATCCGAAACAATCTGTTCGATGATGGCATCTGCATCGCCAGTCATGGAAAATCCGGCTGCCCGGATGTGTCCGCCGCCGCCGTACTTTACCGCCACCGTCGAGACATCCGCCACTTCCCTGGATCTGGTGCTCACCTTAAACGTGCCGTCTCCCGTCTCATACAAAAAGACTGCCACTTCCACATCCTTGGTCACGCGGAGCTGATTCACAATGCCGTCCAGATGCTTTGGCAGCACATCGTACCGCTTCATCTCCTCCTCCGTGATCACGCTGGAAATACATTTTCCGTTCAGGTGCAGCCTGCTCTTTAACAGTGCAAGCCCCATAATGCGGTTCTGGTTGTATGTCTTTGTGTAGAAGGTATCATCCACAATCTTCGGATAATTGATCCCGCACTCCATCAGCGCTCCGGCGATCTCCATCGTCTTTCTCGACGTACACGAATACTGGAAGACGCCGGTATCATGTACCATTCCGGTATAGATGCACTCGGCAATCTCCTTTGTGATGCGCTCCTTTGGAAGCAGTTCATAGACAAGCTCCGACGCGGAACTTGCCTGCGGGAAAATGTAGTTGTCCTGTGCAAAGCTCTGGTTGCTGATGTGGTGATCCACACAGACGGTATGCTTCGCCTGCTCAAAGAAATGCGCCGCACCGCCCAGACGTCCCGTATCCCCGCAGTCCTGCGCGATAAACAGATCGTATACCGTATCCCCGGAAAAATCGGAGACGATCTCATTGGAGCGCGCCATAAATTTGAAAATATTGGGAATCGGCTCCAGATAAACCGTCACATCAATGTCGGGATACCATGTTTTAATGTAATTATAAGTAGCAAGGCAGGAGCCCACACAGTCACCATCGGGACGGATGTGTCCGCCGATGGCAACCGTATGAACCTCTGCCAGAAAATCATCAAAATTCGTCATTCTTCTGTTTCCTCTTCCGCCTCATCCGCCCGATCCGGAATATCCTTTGTCACATCGTCAATCATCTTGGACATGCGCACACCGTACTCGATGGACTGATCCAGCACAAATGTGATCTCCGGCGTATTCCTAAGGTTGATGCTGTGGGCAAGCTGCCTGCGAATGTACCCCTCCGCACTTCTAAGACCTGCGAGCGTTGCCTTCTGGGATTCCTCATCCCCGAGCACGCTGATATAAGCCTTGCACGTTTTCAGATCTGGTGCAACCTCCACGGTGACCACGCTGGTCATCGGATTGATCCGCGGGTCCTTGATCTCCCCGCGGATGATATTCGACAACTCGCGCAGCACTTCCCCGTTGATCCGGGTATTTTTAATACTGTTTTTTCTCAATTTCTAGCTCCTTCCATACACGCAAAACGTCTGTTAACGCGGTACCTCCACCATCGTGTATGCCTCAACGATATCAAGCTCTGCAATGTCATTAAAGCCTTCAAAGACAAGACCGCACTCGTATCCGGCTTTTACTTCCTTCACATCGTCCTTGAAACGCTTTAAGGATGCCAGATTGCCCTCGAAGATCTGCTCTCCGGCGCGGGAAATACGAACCTTGCAGCCTCTCTGGAACACACCGTCAAGCACATAGGAACCTGCGATATTTCCGATTCCGGATGCCTTGAAGATCTGACGCACCTCCGCATGACCGAGCACCTTCTCCTCGAAGATCGGGTCGAGCATTCCCTTCATTGCCGCCTCTACATCCTCGATGGCATTGTAGATGACCTTGTAGAGCCGCATATCGACGTTCTCCTTGTCCGCTGTTGTCTTCGCCATCGGGTCCGGACGAACGTTGAATCCGATGATGATCGCATTGGATGCGGATGCAAGGCTGACATCGGACTCGTTGATGGCACCGACACCGCCGTGAATTACTTTTACTACTACCTCTTCGTTGGACAGCTTCTCCAGACTCTGCTTTACAGCCTCCACAGAACCCTGTACATCTGCCTTAACAATAATATCCAGTTCCTTGACATTACCGGACTGAATCTGCGAGAACAGATCATCCAGCGACATCTTCGCCTTGGTATCTTCGATCAGACGGTTCTTGCCTTCGGAAATATAGGTCTCGGCAAATGCTCTTGCCTCCTTCTCCGTATCCATGGCAACGAATGTCTCGCCTGCCTCCGGTACCGATGAAAGTCCGAGAATCTCCACCGGTGTTGACGGTCCCGCTTCCTTGACTCTTCTTCCCTGGTCGTCAATCATTGCACGCACTTTGCCGTAGCAGCTTCCGCATGCAATCGGCTGACCAACCTTTAAGGTACCCTTCTGTACCAGAACGGTGGCAACTGCACCGCGTCCCTTATCCAGACGAGCCTCAATGACAAGGCCTCTCGCATTACGCTTCGGATTTGCCTTTAACTCAAGTACCTCTGCGGTCAGAAGGATCATCTCCAAAAGGTTCTCGATACCTTCCTTAGTATGTGCAGATACCGGACAAAATACCGTGCTTCCGCCCCAATCTTCCGGAATCAGTTCGTACTCGGACAGCTCCTGCTTTACGCGCTCAATATTGGCACTCGGCTTATCAATCTTATTGATGGCAACGATAATCTCAACTCCCGCCGCCTTTGCATGGTTGATTGCTTCGATCGTCTGCGGCATGACACCGTCATCTGCAGCGACTACCAGAATCGCAATATCGGTGGAATTTGCTCCACGCATACGCATTGCCGTGAATGCCTCATGTCCCGGTGTATCCAGGAATGTGATGTTCTGACCGTTGATCGAAACAACAGATGCACCGATATGCTGTGTGATACCGCCTGCCTCTTTGTCTGTCACACGGGTGGAGCGGATCGCATCCAGCAGGGATGTCTTACCATGATCGACATGACCCATGACGCAGACAACCGGCGGACGTGCCACAAGTGTCTCTTCCGGATCGTCTTCTTCTTTTAAGAGTTCTGCGATCACATCGATCTTCTCTTCCGGCTCACAGATGCAGTTGAACTCAAGCGCGATCTCCTCCGCCGTCTCATAGTCCACTTCCTGGTTCACCGTTACCATCGTGCCTTTCATGAAAAGCTTCTTCACGATCACGGACGGCTGCACTTTCATCTTATCGGCAAGCTCTTTGATCGTCAGCTTCTCCGGCAGAACGAGTGTCTTAATCACATCCTCTTCCTGCTTCGGCTGCGGCTGCTGGTTCGGCTTCTTCTTGCCGCCGTTCTTCTCCAGATTTACGAAGCGCTCCTGCTTCTTGCCGCCAAGTGCATCATAATCGTTTCTCTGTCTGTCGTTCTTGTTGCGGTCTTTCTCGCGCTCTCTGGACTCCTTGCCGCGCAGTTCCTCTGTGGATGCTGCGGTCTCCTTGTTCATACGGTCGATCTCACGATCCAGTCTGCCGGACGGGTTGCCACCGCGGTAACCATTGCCGCCACGGCCTCCGTTTCTGTCTCCCTGACCACCGTTTGCGCCAGGTCTTCCTCCGCCGTACGGTCTTCCTCCGCCATTATTGCCGCCGCGGTTGCCGTATCCATTCTGTCCCGGTCTTCTGTCGCGGTCTCCCTGCGGGCGACGATCCCCGTTCATCGGACGGCGGTCTCCGTTTGCTCCCGGTCTTCTGTCGCGGTCTCCCTGCGGACGACGGTCCCCGTTCATCGGACGGCGGTCACGGTCTCCCTGCGGGCGTGCCTGCGGATTCTGTGCATATACGTTCTCATACACATTCTCGTATACATTTTCACGGCGTTCCGGCTGCTTTGCTGCTGTCTCCTGCGGCTTTTTCTCCGGCGCTGCCGTTCTGGCCGCCTTTGCGCGCTCCGCTGCCTGACGCTCTGCCTCCTCGGCTGCCTTTGCAGCCTCCGGGTTGATTGCGCGCTCAAATGCTCTCTTGACATCAAAGCTGTTTGCCGGTCTTGCCTGACGCTGCTCCGGTCTGCCTCCCTGTGGGCGGCGGTCTCCATTCATCGGACGACGGTCTCCGTTCATCGGACGGCGGTCACGGTCTCCCTGCGGGCGGCGTCCGCCTCCCTGCTTGCTGTACTGCGGATTAAATACCGCGGTAATGCTGGACTTCTTCTTTGGACGCTCCGGTCTGCCCTCCGCGTTCTCAGCAGCCTTCGGTGCCGCTTCCGCCTTCGGTGCTGCTTCCTTCTTCGGCGCTGCCTCCGCCTTCGGCGCTGTCTCCGTCTTTGGTGCTGCCTTTTTCTGGAACTTGTCGCGCACCATTTTCTGCACATCATCCTCAATGCTGCTGCTGTGCGACTTTACCGCATGCTCCGTCGTACTTAAAAATTCAATAATCTGTTTGTTTTCTATTCCTAACTCTTTTGCAAGTTCATGAACTCTCATTTTTGCCATATATCCTGTTTCCTCCATTATTCAGTTGTTAACGTCAGTTTCAATTTATCTTCGATCGAATGGGCCAGCCCTTCGTTTGTCACTGCAAGCGATGCACGGAATTCCTTTCCAATGAAATGTCCCAATGTCTCTTTTTCTCCGTACACATACATCGGAACTTCATAAAAAGTCGTCATATCCCGGAAATGCTTCTGTGTATTCTCAGACGCATCCGACGCGACAATGACAAGCCATGCCCTGCCATCCTTCACCGCTTTTTCTGTGGAAAACTCTCCGCTTGCCACACCGCCCGCCTTGGCTGCAATGCCAAGCATCGACAACACTTTATCTGGTTTCAAACTTCTCCATCTCCTTTGTCAGTGTATCATAGACTTCCTTTGGAATTGGCATTTTTAATGATCGTTCCAGACCCTTGTTTTTTATTGCCGCGCGCAGGCACTCACTGTTCGGACACACATAAGCGCCTCTGCCGTTTTTCCGCCCCGTAGCATCAAGTACAATCTGTGAGGAGGCCTCATCTTCCGCCGCCGTCTTGATTACCCGGATCATATCTTTTTTCGGCTTAAGCTCTCTGCACCCCACGCACTGGCGCATTGGAATCTTTTTGTTTGCCATTCTCTGATCAACCCCTGCCTACTCTTCTTCATTCTCTGTGTCTGTCTCATCCGCAAGTTCGGATTCCTCAGCGTATTCTCCCTCGGCATCCGCATCCTCAGCATATCTGTCCCCGGCATACTCGCCGTCTTCGGTATATTCGCCGTCCTCTGCGTACTCGTCATCCTCGTAATACTCGTCGTCCTCGTACTCGCTCTCATAATCCATGAAGTCGCCGGACTCTCTGGCCTGTGTCTCGCTCTTGATGTCGATCTTAAAGCCGGTAAGTCTTGCCGCAAGTCTCGCATTCTGTCCTTCCTTGCCGATCGCCAGGGAAAGCTGATAATCCGGAACGATGACTTTCGCCGACTTCTCCTCCGCATCCGCGATAACAGAAATAACCTTTGCCGGGCTCAATGCGTTCTCGATCATCATTGCCGGATTCTCATTCCAGGTAATGATGTCAATCTTCTCACCGCGCAGTTCGTTGACGATCGCATTGACTCTCGCACCGTTCATACCGACACATGCGCCCACCGGATCCACATCCGGATCATTGGACCAGACGGCAATCTTGGTTCTGCTTCCTGCCTCCCGCGCGATCGCTTTAATCTCAACGATTCCCTCTCTCACCTCGGTCACTTCAGACTCGAACAGGCGCTTTACCAGCTCCGGATGGGTTCTTGACACGAGAATCTTCGGTCCCTTGGACGTATCCTTCACCTCCAGGATATAGACCTTGATGCGCTCGGTCGGCTGGAATACCTCGCCTCTCACCTGCTCGTTCTCGGTCAGGATCGCATCCACCTTGCCAAGGTTGACGCTCACATTTCTTCCGATGTAACGCTGTACCACACCGGTCACAACATCCTTTTCCATGCTGTAATACTGGTTGTATAAAACCTTGCGCTCCTCTTCACGGATCTTCTGTAAGATGACATTCTTGGCATTCTGTGTTGCGATGCGTCCGAACTCCTTGGACTGGATCTCGACATTCACGATATCTCCGATCTCGTATTTGGAATCCACCATCTTGGCATTGACAAGGCTGATCTGCTCTACCGGATCCTCCACCTGCTCTACTACGGTCTTCTCCTGGAACACATGATACTCACAGGTCTGCGGGTCCATCGTCACCTTTACATTCTCGGATGTACCGAAATGGTTCTTGCAGGCGGTCACCAGTGAATTCTCGATTGCCTCAAGCAGTGTCTCCTTGCTGATATTCTTCTCACGTTCCAGTATATTCAATGCTTCTAATAACTCATTATTACTACTCATTTTATTATCCTCCTGTTTCCTTAGTGGTTATTAGCATATATTTTATCAAAAATCGAATGCCAGACGGATCAGCGCGATATCCGGCTTCTCAAACGTCATTTTCTCTCCGTTTTCTGTCTCTATTGTCACAGTACTTTCATCATATGCAGATAAAATACCATAAAATTCCTTTTCCCGGTTGATTGCACGGTAAGTGCGGATCTCAATCTCCTTTCCCATGCTCCGGACATAATCTTTTTCTTTCTTGAGCGGTCTGCCAAGTCCCGGGGAACTTACCTCGAACACGTAGGAATCTTCCACGAAGTCCTCGCGGTCAAGAATCTCATTCATCTCTCTCGCCACTGCCTCGCAGTCGTTGACGGTGATCCCGCCCTCCTTGTCGATGTAGGCTCTCAGATACCAGGTTCCGCCTTCTTTTACATACTCCACATCCACGAGTTCAAAATGCATGCGCTCTAAGATCGGAGTAATCAGTTCTTCGGTGCGCGCTTCGTATGTTTCACGCTTTGACATGTGTACACCTTCTTTCTCCATATTCAATTTTAATTGTAACAAACTGCCCACCCGGCCTTTACACAGACTTTACAGGGCATAAACGTGAATTGAGAGAGGGCTTTCGTCCTCTCTCAATCAAGTCATCGTGTTATCATATATTAAAGTAGCACTTTTTTATGGGAAATGCAAGCTTTTTCTCGAAAATACAGGCTTTTATGCCGGCAGTTTGCAGACATCTACCCAGCACACCGGTTTTGCAAGCTGCTCCAACTGCGGTATCGTCAGTTCAATCGCGCTGTTGCTGCTCCCACACGCCGGAAAAACCGTCTCATATTTTTTCAAAGTCTCGTCCAGATACACCCGCACGCCTTCCTTGATTCCAAACGGGCAGACGCCTCCGATCGCATGTCCGATCCGTTCCTCCACCTCATCCGGCGCAAGCATCTTCGCCTTCGCACGGAAAAATGCCTTGTATTTTGCATTGTCAATCCGGGCATCTCCCGCACACACGATCAGCACCGCCTCTCCGTCCACCAGAAAAGACAAAGTCTTTGCAATCCGCCCTGCTTCCGTGTGCAGTGCTTCCGCCGCCAGTTCCACCGTTGCCGAGGAGACGGGGAACTCCCGGATCTGATCTTCCATCTTATATTCTTTTAAATATGCCTTTGCCCTCTCCAGCGACATCGCACAAACCTCTCTTTCTGCGTCAGGAAGTATCGTTTCTGCTTTTACTTTCCTGCACTTTACCACGTTACTCTATCGCAATCCATCATACTCCTTTTTTCACGAATTGTACAGAATTTTCAGCTTTTTAAAAAAATTTCAAAAAAGGGGTTGCTTTTTTTTGAAAGCCTGTTATAATAGCATTTGTTCGGTTCCTTGGTCAAGCGGTTAAGACGTCGCCCTCTCACGGCGAAAACAGGGGTTCGATTCCCCTAGGAACTGCTCAATTTCATAATATATTTGGTATACCGTATGGTTCCTTGGTCAAGCGGTTAAGACGTCGCCCTCTCACGGCGAAAACAGGGGTTCGATTCCCCTAGGAACTGCT
>CEAF01066708.1_pt1 | contig 20138 bp, 18 predicted proteins | sample 557431 | NCBI WGS metagenome assembly CEAF01 (sample SAMEA3182068, study PRJEB8094) | gut metagenome | biome: human; feature: gut; material: Stool; isolation source: human stools | place: Canada | collected 2013-11-18 | reverse complement strand
CCATAGCCAAGTGGTAAGGCAGAGCTCTGCAAAAGCTTTATGCCCCAGTTCAAATCTGGGTGGTGCCTCCAATAAAACACCGAAGAGTATTTATTAACTCTTCGGTGTTTTTCTATATCTGTTATATTTTTTATTTTATCTTATGTTTTATTAAAAATTTATAATCATTATATCAAAAACGCCATTGGTTTAGCCAATGGCGTTTTATTTAAGTGTTGTAATAATTAAGCGTTTGCTTGGTGGTCTTTAGCGTCTTGCTCAGCAAGTCTTTGTGCACGCTTTTCAGCAAGTTCAACTATCATTTGTTGCTGAAGGTCACCGTGGATTGGATAGATGATGAATGAAACACCGTAAAGTCCTCTTGCAAGAGCAGGGAGGATACAGAAGATTGCCCAAATACCGTTAAGCATTGTTGGGTCAGTCTGTGGAATAGCGTTACCGAGTGAATCGGTAAGAGGTACATAGTTAATCCAAGTAAGTACCATACCTGAAAGCCAACCGGTAACAGATGTGGCAAGTTTACCGAAATAACCCTGAACAGTTGTTACAAGTGCCTCGTTTCTAAGGCCGTGCTTCCATTCCATGTAGTCAAGTGCTTCTGCTGTAACGATTTGGCCGCTGACATTAAGAATTTTGTTAGGAAGACCGCAAATAGTAAGACCGAAGATAACCCAAATAAGATTAAATATGTAATGATCTTTAAAGGTTTGACCAAACGGGTGAAAACCAACAAAGAATAAAGTCATATATGCGAAGAAGCCAAATAAACCTGCAATGATTGATGTGGCTCTTGCGCCCCATTTTTTAACCATTTTTGCTGCAACCGGCACCATAATGTAGTTTGGGATACCTGTAAATAAACCGCAGATTGTTTGGTTAAGAAGTGAACCTGTATTATTAAGCCAAAAGTATGATTCCGATGAACCGCCTACCGACTTGAAAGAGTTAAAGAAGTTAGCAAGAATTACTGCTAAAAGCGGTCTGTTAGTGATAATGTTTTTAAGTGATTCAAGAACTGATGTTTCTTTAATTTCTTCACGGCTCATAAGCGGAACGCGTTCTCTCATATTAAAGAAACCGAATACTGCAAACACTGCTGCAAGAATAAGCATAAAGTATGCGAAACCTGAATATACACCTTCCATTGTGATGTTTTTATTTATTTTAGGAAGAAGTGTTACAAGTACAGGTACAAGTGACGGGAGCCAAGTACCAAAAAGTTCAAAGAATTTTGTAATGGTAATAAGATCGTTTCTTTCATCGGTGTTGGGAGTTATGTTATAAATCATAAGTCCCCAAGCGCCGAAGTAACTCATACCCAAACCGTAAATTACAATAGCGATTGCAGCCCATACAATTTTACTGGTAGCACTTATATTCGGAGCTGTAAACATCATTGCACCGCCGATAACCCATAGCGGTAACGGAATAATAAAGAATGGTCTGATTCTTCCCCAACGGGTACGCGTACGGTCAATAATCAAACCGGAAATCGTATCGTCAAGTGCATCATATATTGATGCAAAAAGGTTAATGTTTGCATATGCGGTAGAGTTGAGCTTTAAGAACTGAATCATAAAGAACTCTTTAAATGCATCTACAAACTGTGATAAGTTTTTCTGACCGAAATTTACAAGAACATAAGCGGCAATTTCCTTAGGTGTAAGGTAACGCTTGTGCGTATAGGCAAGCTTGTCAAGTTCATCCATTTCGGATTGTGTTAATTCTTCGGTAAGTGTTTCTTCTGCCAAATTATTCCCTCATTTCTTAAGGCTTTTCGCCTTTGAAAATATAACATATTTATACTAACATATTAAATTATCTAAATCAACACTTTTTTATGCGATTGGCATAATATTTTTTGAAATTTGAATATGAATATGTTATAATTAAATAAATTCTTTTGCATAACTTGTCAAATACTATTGACAATTTGTTTCTTTCAATATAAAATATCAAGAGTAATTAACTTTGAAAGGGGTACATATTTATGGCAAGTACCTGTCCTAACTGTGGCAAAACACTACATATATGGAATGTAAAAGCTGAGTGTTCAGCTTGTGGCGTTTCTATTCCTAATCATAACTGGCAGGAAAGACTTGAAGAAGACAGTGAAAAAGCCGAAAAGCAATTTGCGGTTTTCTATAAATCTCTTAACAGAATAGCATATTCTATTTGGGGAACGAAATTAAGAATTGCAAGGCTTGTTTTAACTTTTTTACCTGCTATCGGTTTTATTCTTCCTTGGGCAAATTTGAATAGTGACGGTGAAAGCTTCAGTTTAACCATTATTTCAATATTTAATAAGAATAAATCTTTGATTGACTTTTTCAAAAGTTTTTTCGGCAACACGAGTTTGTATACGACCAATATGAAATTTGAAGGTTACAGCGGTCCTTTAACATTTGCGGTAATCGGTTATCTTTTCTTTGTTCTTAGTGCATTGTTTATCGTATTGGCATTTTTAATGACTATTATTCTTTGTAAAAAGCCGAAGACAAAAGCTATGGTAGGTCTTGATATTGTATCAATCGTATTTTCGGTTGTATCTGTCGTAATGTTTGTTATGTCAGGCCCGCTTGCAAGCCAGGCAAGTGCATTTAATTTTGGTGATATGCCTGTTTTTGCCGGTTCTGCTTCAATTTCTTGGGGATACTTTGTTGCTCTTGTACTTTTATTAGTTGCAACCGGTATCAATATTGCGGTTGCAAAAGCTCCTGCTAAAAGTGATGAAACACTTGAAGAAGAAAGACTTTCCCGTAAAGCTGTTAAAGATGAAAAAGAAAGACAGAAAGAAATCGAGCGAGAAAAGAATCGCGAAGCCGCTGAAAAAGCTGCTAAAGAGGAAGAAAGAAAAAGAGTCGAAGAAGCTAAGGCAAAACTTGCAGCCAAAGCTGAAAAAAGAAAAAAGAAATAATTTGAATTTTAGCAGAGTGAAGCAGAAGCTTCACTCTGTTTTTTCTTGACCTGGTAATAAGTATTTGTTATAATTAAATTATAAATTCCTATTTGAGAAAGGCTATATGTTATTATGGAAGAAAAAGAAGTACTTGTAACTGATAATGTTACCGAAAAAAAGAAAATGAATCCTAAAAAGAAAAAAATCACCATTGCAGGTGTAATTGTAGGCATTATTGCTGTTATTGCTATTTTAATCGGCGTTAATCACACAGCCATAATGTCAGATATTACATATTCATTTATGCCAAAGTCAATAACTCCTGATTTCAGCGGAACTAAAGTTGAATTCTATAAATATAAGAATAAAGATTATAACCAATTCAAGGATAAAAATAAACCGCTTAAAGCCTTCGGATTTTACTATATTGATGAAAACGGTAAAAAGCAGGATTTAAGTTGGGATGGGGTTTATATTGCTCCTGACGGAACTAAATTTACACCTAATATTTGGTTTATGATTAAGGCACAGGAAAAATTAACCACTTTTAAACGCACTGCGGCAAAAGTAATCCCTATTGTTGTAATTGTAGTTATAGTTGCACTTATTTACCTTTGGTTTAGATTGTGGTGTATTCGCGAAGATAAAAGGATGGAAGCTCTTTATGGAAATAAGGAGCAAAAGAAACTTGCAAATAATAACAAAAAGAAGAAAAAGTAATTTTTAACTTAAGGGGTATTTATGAATTACGATATGCTGTTTTCACCTATGAAAATAGGCAATGTGGAAATAAAAAACAGAATAGTAATGGCACCGATGTGTATGGGTTTTGGGCAGTATAACGGTTGTGCTACCGAAACTATGATGAATTATTATGAAGAGCGTGCAAAGGGCGGAGTGGGCCTTATTTTTACCGAAATTACACGAATTAACGATATTACCGGTGCGTCATCATTCGGTCAGCTTGGTATGAGCCATGATTATCAAATACCTGCGCTTAAAGAAATGGCTGACAGAATACATAAGCATAATTGCAAAGTCATGGTTGAACTTCACCATCCGGGAAGGCAAAATCTTGGACTTATGATAGGTACTGTGCCTATTTGCAATATCGGCAGTAAACTTTTGGGTAATATGTATACCAAAATTCTTACCGGCGCTGTTATACCGCCGGGTAAAGTATTGCAGGATAAAGATATTGTTCCACGCACAGTAGCTCCAAGCAAATGCGAAAAAAGCAAAATGAGCGAAAGTGTTAACCGTGAACTTTCAAAAAAAGAGATTAAAAAGCTTATATGTCAATTTGTTGAGGGTGCCGTTAGAGTTCAAAAAGCAGGATGTGACGGCGTGGAACTTCATGCCTCGCACGGTTATCTTATTCAGCAATTTTTATCACCTAATACTAATAAGCGTACTGACGAATACGGCGGTTCGTTGAAAAACAGAATGAGATTTCTGCTTGAAATAATTGACGGAATCCGTAAAAACTGCGGTAAAGATTTTCCGATTGTTGTTCGCCTTACTGTTGATGAAATGTACAGTAAAATAGGGCAGGACGGTAAGGGTTACAATTTAGAGGAAGGTTTAAAAATGGCGAGAATTCTTAATGATAAAGGAATTGATGCCATTGATGTTTCATCAGCTGCATATGATACATTTAACTACTGGCTTGAACCTACAACTTTTACTCCGGGTTGGAGAAAATATCTTGCATGCGAAGTTAAAAAAGTTGTAGATATTCCTGTTATTGCTGCAAATCTTATTCGTTCTCCAAAGCAGGCTGAACTTCAGCTTGAAGAGGGCTGCCAGGACTTTATTTCACTCGGTAGGCCACTTATTGCCGATCCTTACTGGCCGAAAAAAGTAAAAAACGGCAACGAAAATTTGGTTAAACGCTGTGTTTGCTGTTTGTATTGCTTTGAAAGTATGATGAATGGAGCATATAAATATACACACGGTAAATGCTCGGTTAATCCATTTGTAGGGAGAGAAGATGTCAAGTTAAAACATAACGGTAATGCACGCAAGGCAGTTATTATAGGTGCAGGTTGTGCAGGTTTAACTGCGGCAGAATTACTTGCAAAGCGAGGCTTTGATGTAACCGTTTTTGAAAAAGATAGTAAGCAGGGTGGCCAATTAAACCTTGCAAGTAAACCTCCGCATAAAGATAAAATGAATTGGGTGTGTGAAGATTTACTTGCTAACGCTGTTTTGGCCGGTGCAAAAGTTATTTTTAATACCCTTGCAACTAAAGATATAATTGATTCCTATTCACCTCAAATAGTAATCAATGCAACAGGTGGTAATGCAGTTCATCCTAAAGCATTCAGCGGCAACAACATTTCAACTGTTACTGAAATACTTGACGGTTCTGTTAAACTTAAAAATAAAAATGTTGCTGTTATCGGCTCGGGAATGACAGGGCTTGAAACAAGTGAATTACTTGTTTCACAAGGAAATAAAGTAACAATTATTGAAATGGCGGATGAAATTGCGCCGTCGGCGTGGTTTCAGCATGTTGATGACGCTTTGCCTGTTCTTGAAAAAGCCGGTACAAAATTTTTGACTTCTCACAAACTTCTTTCTGTGTCCCAAAGCGGTATTGAACTTGAAGATTTAAAGAGTAAAAAAACGATTTCATTAAAAGTTGATTATGTTGTATTGTCACTTGGGGTTAAACCGGATACTGTATTATTTGATACTATCAAGAATTCAAGTAACTACAAAGTGTATAATATAGGTGACAGTCTTAAAATAGGCAGAATTGCCAATGCAACAGAATCTGCATATCAGTTGGTGATGAGTATTGAATAATGTATTTTCAAGACCTTCTGCAAGGGAAATTTTAAGGCGAAAATTAGATGAAATCAGTGTTAGAATTGACGATAATTTGGATATTGATTTTAGCCATGTAAGTAAAAATATAAACACAATTAAAGAATTCAATCAATTTATATTAGACCCATTTCTTTCAGGTGAAAAACTTTTTTATCGCGGGGAGCGTATCAATGACCCAAATAGGCACCTACTTCCTACAATTTATCGTGATCAAAATATTGTATTAAAAGATTCGGATTTAGGAATTAAGCATATAAATTCGCAATTCTTATTTGATTATTATGAGTCATTAGGCGATTTTGTGTATGTTTTTAATCATACTATGGGCAACGCAAGTCCAAATCATTTGTATGAAATTTGCTCTTTTGCACAGCATTATTATCATCTGTCACCGCTTATTGATTTTACCAAGAGTTTATATCCTTCACTATCTTTTGCTTTGAAAGATAGGAAAATATTTAATGATGATATTGTTTTATATGTTCTGAAACTGCGTGATATGGAAGATTACACACAGGATATTAAGGTTGCGGATGAATGGCTTAAAGATTTAAATGTTTATGTCAGCTTTTTTGATGAAAACAGTGTCAGAAAATCTGTCAGAGAACTTATTGAAAATAAAAAGGTGAGTATTCCTACCGATTTTAAAAAGCACCTTGATACCATTTCTTCAAATCCGGTTGCAAAAGCCAAACTTATTGATGTTCCCACAAATACCCGTATGAAATTTCAGCAGGGTGTGTTTATGCTTTTAACCGATTTTCAGCTTTATAACGATTCATATTTAACAAAAGATATTCGCAACTCTTTTGAAATTAAAAAGTATATCATCAGCAAATCTTTATGTCCCGCTTTGGTCGATATGATTAAAAACGATGCTCCTTGGTACACCTTTAATAATTTAATGGATATTGAGTCTGCTTTTAAAAGTACAATTTACGCTAAATGAATTATAGTTAATAAACGCTTTCTCTATGAAGGCGTTTATTTTTTTTGATAATAAACTTTACAATTATTGTGTATTGCTATATAATAAAGTCATTATATGTTAAAGACGGTGTAAATTTGAATTTTAAAAAATTTATAAAATCTCAGTCGCCGGCAAGAATTATTGCCCTAGGCTTTGCTGCTACAATTTTTTTAGGCTCTTTTATTCTAATGCTACCTATCAGTCTTAATGACGGTGTTAATTTAAAATATGTTGATTCGCTTTATACTGCTACAAGCGCTGTTTGCGTAACAGGTCTTGTTACCGTTGACCCGGCTGATACATTCACTCCGTTTGGCAGATGTGTTCTTGCTGCTTTAATTCAAATAGGCGGTCTTGGCGTAACATCATTCGGAACCGGAATTATAATAGCAATGGGAAAGAAGCTTAATCTAAAAAGCAGAAATATTACTAAAGAAGCTCTAAATTTAGATTCCAGAAAAGGCATAGTATCCTTTATAAAAGAAATATTTTTAACAACGCTGACTATTGAACTTTTAGGTGCTTTTTTCAGTTTTTTTACTTTTAGAAAAAAGTTCAGTTTTTTTAAAGCTGTCGGCATCAGCCTTTTTCATTCTATTGCTGCTTTTAATAATTCCGGATTTGATATTTTAGGCAATTTTCAAAGCTTGAGTGCATATAAAAATGATGTATATATAAATATTGTTACTTGTTTTTTGATATTTTTTGGCGGTATTGGCTTTTATGTTATTAAAGAGCTAAGAATGAATAAATTCAAGTGGAAACCGCTTTCAATGCATTCAAAAGTTGTATTATCAGTCAGTATGATTTTGATTATTTTCGGTACAATTATGCTTAAATTAACGGAAAATATCACTTGGCTGGGTGCATTGTTTAACAGTGTGTCTGCTCGAACAGCCGGTTTTTCAACTTTTAATCTCGGTGATTTTTCAAATGCGGGGCTTATAATAATGATGGTTTTGATGTTTATAGGTGCTTCGCCGGGTTCAACCGCCGGCGGTATTAAAACAACTACCATTTTTGTCTTGTTTCAAGGTGTTAAATCATCAGCTATCAATAAAAGTGAAAAAGCTTTTAAATATGCAGTTCCTAAAAACGCTTTTAAAAAAGCTGCTGTCATTACCGTTATCGGTATAACCGTTGTTTTAACAGGTACTTTTTTAATGTCCTTGTTTGAGCCTAATCTTGAAATCAAGGATATTGTTTTTGAAATAGTTTCTGCTTACGGAACAGTCGGTGATTCAACCGGTATTACACCATCTATTTCAACAGCTTCTAAAATTCTTTCAATGCTGGTTATGTTTATCGGCAGGTTAGGTCCGATGACAATAGTAACCCTTTGGTATTTCTCGCATGGGGAAAGGGTACGCTATCCTGAGGGCAATATTTCTATTGGTTAATTTTTATAAAGGTGAAATTATGTTTAATAAATCTAAAAATGATAATATGACTTACGGTATTGTAGGTTTAGGCAGATTCGGTATGGCATTGGCTATTGATTTGGCTGAATCCGGTTCGGAAATCATTGCACTTGACAGCAATGAAGAAAAAGTGCAAGCAATCAGAGAATATACCGAAAATGCGTTTATTGTAAAAAATCTCGAAAAGAAAACTCTTATTGAAACAGGTATTCAAAATTGCGATGTAGCGATTGTTTGCATTGGTGAACATATGGATACTTCTATTTTAACCACACTTAATCTTGTATCTATGGGTGTGCCAAAAGTCATTTCAAAAGCTATGAGCAGTGAGCATGGCGTAATTCTTAAAAAGCTTGGTGCTGAAATTGTTTTTCCTGAAAAAGATATGGCAGTTCGCCTTGCAAGCAGGCTTGAAACTGAAAGAATGCTTGATTTTGTACAACTTAGTGAGAAAATAAATGTATCTAAAATGAATGTACCTGATAAAATGATTGATAAAAGTGTTGAGGAAGTTAATTTGCGTAAGCATTTCGGACTTAACATTATAGCTATTGAAAATAATGAAAATGTAAATGATGTTATTTCACCAAAGTATGTATTTAGGCAAGATGACATTCTTTTTCTTTCAGGTAGTAAGGATGGCATACTTCAATTAAGTGTTTGGGCAAAGAAATAATGTTTCGGAGGAAATTCACTTTAAATGTTTAAACAGATTATATTGCAAATTATACTTATTGCTTTAAATGCCTTTTTTGCAGCTACTGAAATAGCTGTTATTTCCCTTAATGAAAAAAAGGTGAGGGCACTTGCAGAGGACGGAAACAAAAAAGCAGTTAAAATGCTTAAAATTATTGAAGAACCTACTAAATTTCTGTCAACAATTCAAATCGGTATAACTCTTGCAGGATTTCTCGGTTCGGCTTTTGCTGCCGATAATTTTGCCGAGCGTTTATCTGCTGTAATTGCAAATACATTTAATTTATCTGCTGACAATACTAAAATAGTTAATACAGTAGCAGTAGTAGTAATCACGCTTATACTTTCATATTTTACTCTTATTTTCGGTGAGCTTGTTCCTAAGCGAATTGCAATGAAGCATAAGGAAAAACTTGCAAATTCGGTTTGCGGTGTTATTTCGTTTTTAACCACTGTGCTTAAACCAATAATTTGGTTTTTAACTGTATCTACTAATGCTGTACTCAGAATTGTAGGTATTGACCCACATGAAAAGGAAGAGCCGGTATCAGAGGAAGACATTGTACTTATGCTTGATGCCGGTGTAGATGAAGGCTCGCTTGACCATGATGATATTAAATATATTAAAAATGTGTTTAAGCTTGATAAAATGACTGCCGAAGATGTTATGACGCCGCGTAAATCGGTTATAAGTATACCTATAAATGCCGATGATGATAAAATCGTAAATATTATTGAAGAAGAGGGTTATTCCCGTATTCCGGTATATGAGGATAATTCTGATGAAATTATTGGTATTTTACATTCTTGTGATTATTTATTAAAGCGTGATGAAGGCAATTTCAACTTGAAATCAATTCTTCACGAACCTGTTTTTGTTCCTGAAACAGTTTGCCTTGATGTTTTATTTAAAGATATGCAGACTGACCATAATCATTTGGCAGTTGTAGTAAATGAATACGGTGAAACATCTGGCATTGTTACTATGGAGGATATTCTTGAAGAAATAGTGGGCGAGATTTGGGACGAGCGTGATGAAGAAATTGATGAATTCAAAAAAATAGGAAACAATGTATATAAGGTTCTTTGTACAGCTTCTCTTGATGATTTCAGAGAGTATTTTGATCTTGATGATGAAGAAGAACTTGATGTAACAACCGTTAATGGCTGGATTACTGAAGTTACAGGTATTATTCCTGAAGCAGGTTACACATTTGATTATAAAAATCTCACTGTAACTATTGTTAAGGCTGACCAATTTATGACTCACGAAATTAGAGTTGAAGTACATCCGCAAGAAGAAAATATCGAAAATTAAAAAAATGCACTCCTTATTTTTTATGTAAGGGGTGTATTTTTTGTCAAAAAATCGTATAATCACTTGAAAAATGATTATTAAATTACTATAATATTTTTATTATCATAGAAAAGAGGCACAAAAATGGTATCACAAATTTTTGCCATAGTAATTTTCGTGCTTATGTTTGCGCTTATTATTATGGATAAAATCCCAAGGCATTGGGTAACACTCGGTTGCGGTCTTGCAACTATTGTTATTGTATTTGCGATTTGTATGAAAAGTCCGAGTGCGATAATGGAAACACTTAATGTCAAAAGTATATTTACCCCTGAATTTTGGCATACATCGGGGCAGGGTAATGAAAGCTCAAGCGGTATTAACTGGGCAACAATAATTTTCATTGCCGGTATGATGGTTATGGTTGAAGGTATGGCGAAAGCAGGATTTTTCCGCTGGCTTTGCCTTACTATTGCAAAAGCTGTAAAGTATAAAGTTATGCCTATACTTGTTACTTTTATGATTATGAGTGCGGTTCTTTCAATGTTTATTGATAGCATTACAGTAATCCTTTTCCTTGCGGCTGTAACTGTTGAACTTTCTCAGTTACTTAAATTCAGCCCCGTACCAATGGTTTTGGCAGAAATCTTTTGTGCTAATCTCGGCGGTTCGGCTACAATGTGCGGTGACCCGCCTAACATCATCATAGGTACAGCACTTGGTTACAGCTTTGCTGACTTCCTCACAAATACAGGTCTTATTGCCGGTATCGCTCTTATTGCAATTATTGTGTTTTTCTTCTTTGCGTTTAAAAAGGAACTTTCGGCAAATAAGAATGAAAAAGTTGATCCTTCAACTTTTCCTAATCCAAGCGATGCAATTGAGAATAAAAAGGATTTCATTATAAGCACTGTTATTTTTATTATTGCAATTGTGCTTCTTGTATCCCACGCACAGACGGGATTGACAGTAGCGTTTATTGGTGTGGCAATAGCACTCATTACTCTTCTTACATCAATTAAAGATATAGGCTTTATACTTAAAAAGGTTGATTATAAAACGCTTCTTTTCTTCATCGGTTTATTCATTGTAGTTGGCGGACTTGAACAAACAGGTGTACTTGAAATGATTGCGTCATTTATTGAAAAAGTTTGCGGCGGTAATGTATTTGCAATGGTACTCATTATTATGTGGATTTCAGCAATTGCAAGTGCTTTTGTTGATAATATTCCGTTTGCCGCAACTATGGTGCCTGTTATTAAAAGTTTGGCAGCAACTACTGCCGGTGCTGATTTGTCAGTTTTGGCGTATGCACTTTCTGTCGGTACTGATATTGGTGGCAGTGCTACTCCTATCGGTGCTTCGGCTAATGTTGTCGGCACATCGGTTATTTCAAAAGCAGGTCACCCGGTTGGCTGGGGAAAATATTGCAAAACTGCAATTCCGGCAACAGCAATTGTTCTTATAATCGCTATGGTTGTAATTAAATTCAGATATTTTTAATGAGGTGTTGATTATGAAACGGCAGTTTATAATTTCTATCGAGAGAGAATACGGTTCAGGCGGCAGAGTTATCGCTGAACAACTTGCAAAAACATTGGGTATTAAGTTTTATGATAAAAATATAATTGAACAAATTGCAAACGAAAAAAGTCTTAATCTCGATGAATTAAAGAAATTTGATGAAAAAGCACGCAATATTTGGCTTTCAAGATCTGTTGACGGGCACAGCAATTCACCTGAAGATACGATTGCGCAAATGCAATTTGATTTTTTGAAAGAAAAAGCTGAATCAGGCGAATCATTTGTTGTTTTAGGTAGATGTGCAAGTTATGTTTTGAGAGATTACGATTGCTTAATTAAAGTGTTTGTAACATCTGATATGCATCATAAAATGGAAAGAATAGCCTCAATCGAACACCTTGACCCACTTAAGGTTGAGGATTTAATTATTAAGAATAATAAAAAGAGGAAAACTTACCATAATTATTATTCTAAAGAAAAGTGGGGCGATTCCCGCTATTACGATTTGATAATCAGCACTTCTAAAGTCGGAATCGACGGTGCTTTTGATGTAGTAAGCAATTATGTTAAAAAGGTTATAGATGAATAAAAAAGCCACTATTGGGACCCCTTCATAAGCAAGGTGTGTCCCAATGGTGGATTTTTTATTTTACATATGTATTTGATTTGACGGTGTGGTATTGGCTATGCCGTTTTTGTTTGCTTTTTGGCTGTTGGGCTTTTTATTTGAATGAGCGTAACATATTTGTAATTAAAGTTTTTTTGTAAGCCAATAAAATTTTCCTTTATTGCCTTTAAATACAAAGGCAATAAAAACAACTGCTACGAATATCAATGGAAAATAATTAGTCAAAAACATTTTCAAAGTCAAGATTTCAAAATTTTCATACAAAAGAAAGACTTTGGTACTGCTGACAAAAGTGTTTATTAAATCGTACAATAACAAAACCATTATAGTTATCGGTGCGGATTTTGAAAAAAACATTACAAGCATAGATAATCCGTAATAGAACACAGCTACACTTAAAATCTTAAAAAGAAACCCTATAAAATCATCTATGCAATAGAAATGCAAAAGTATCACTGCTAAAGCATTGATCAAAGAGCACAAAAAATACACTATCGTAGTTTCAAATCGTTTTTTGTTACTGTAAAAGAAGAATACATCTTTCGTTTTATCCGAAAAAAATATTTCCGCCACAAAAACACTTGTCCATACAGAAAACATCGGAAAAAAGAAAAAAATAATTTTTTCTATATCTATTACCATATCATTGTTATTTAACTTATATATAAAAAAATTAAACAACGGCACAATCAGGTTAATGATTGCTATGGGCAGAATCCATAATCCGTGAATGGATTTCAGAAAGTATTTGTGTTTTTTCAACTCAGATTTTCTATAAAGCATATATAACCATCCTCTACTGTGGGAGCAAGCGGCAAAGCATCAATTTTGTTTAAACAAATAACTTTTTCATATGTCTTGCCGTCAATATAAATCGTTCCCATTGAATAAAAAGGAGCATCAATATCATCAGTGCTGTTGACTGCAAAAACTTTTCCGTTTGCAACATTAGCCAATTCGTCACAAGAGTTAAATTGTGTAATAACCCCGTTTGAGAGAATCAATATTTTGTCACATAAGGATTCTATGTCGGTTATTATGTGCGTTGAAAGAACAACACATCTGTCTTTTTTTATTTCTCTGACAACATTTTTAAAATTCAATCTTTCCTCAGGGTCAAGACCTGCAGTTGGTTCATCAAGCAAAACAATGTCCGGATTTCCTATCAACGCCTGTGCAATTCCGAGTCTTCTTTTCATTCCACCTGACAGTTTTTTTACAACAGTATCTTTTTTAGAAAAAAGATTAAGTGATTTCAACAGATTGTTGATTTCGTCATCTGTAATGCCATAATCCTTTAAATTTGCAAAAAACTGCAAAACTTCATATGGAGTAAGTTCATTAAAAATCTCAAAATTTTGCGGAAGATAGCCAATGTGAGTCAAATAATCATTTGTTTCTTTTACGCCGTCTGAATAAGTGATGCTTCCGCCGTTAAGTTTTTCTATCTTGGTTATACACCGCAACAAAGTGGTTTTGCCGCTTCCGTTTCTGCCCAACAAGCCGTATGTGCAATTTTCAAGCTGAACATTGACATTATCAGCCACAACGATAGATTTGAATCTTTTATCAATACTGTTAAGCTTCAACATACAATCACCTCAATTCGCAAAGAAATTCCGAAAAACTTCTGTCATCAGCGTTATCAATCAAATAATCATTTATTTTTGCAAGCTTTTTACCGTCATTATCATTTTTTAAAATTTCTTCCAAAACAGGAATTGCTTTTTGTAATTCTTTGGAAGAATTCTCTTTTAAGAACTCAAAGTATTCGGGATAATTCATATAAGCGTTTACGGCGTCGTATAACTCCATCTTGTTTGCGCTGATTTTGGAAACAAAGCCTAGTCTGTCTATGTCGTCAATTGACGCTGTTATCATATAATCGTTGAAAGTTTTTACAAATTCAATATCTTCCAAATTTATATCGGGAATAATAAATATTTTCTTGATGTTCGGATTTTTTGAAACAAAAGTTTCCAATTTTTCGTTAATGGTGTCGCTGTTATACGCATCGTTAAAATACGGATAATAAATCTGTGTTTTATTGATTGTAACGCAATTTATAAATCCACTTAACAATGTTAGGGAATCACTTTTTCCTTTGAATTCGTTATTAGTGCTGCTTTCTAAATTACATTGCACTTTCTTCAAAGAATGAACAGTAACATTAAAATCAGTTTCATAGGTAAGTGATAAATCATCAAATCCGGCATATGAATGTGTGCTATACATTTCGTTAAATCCCGGAATAGGATAAAACGCAAAATTCCCCGGAAGAAATACAGATAAATAATTGCTGTAATATTTATCGCAAGAGCCATGGTAATATATTTTTATCAGTTTGGATTTTGAAGTGTTTTTTATCGTAAGATAATCCGAATCTCTTGTAAAATCCAACTTGTCATTGTTACCATCGGTGATTTTACTAATTTTATATCCATGATACAAAGTGAATCTGTATTCGTCTTTAACATCATCTGTTTTGATTGTTGCAACGGCGTTTAAGTCGTTTCTGAAATTGAATTCCAAGTCATAACTGTCGACCTTAAAATCAGCAGGTTTTGAAACTTGATCATTGTTCTCATAATATCTTTTATCCGCTGATACACCCGAAGCACTCAAATTCATTTGCGCAGCAGAAAACGGGAGTATATATCCAACTAATGTTATTATACATAGGCAAAAACAAATTGAGCTTTTTAATATCTTGCTGTTTTTTGAAATTTCATTATCGGTTAAACAGTAAAAAAGCAGTGCCAAAAATATAAAAAACAATATTTGAGATAGCTTGTCAAAAGTTATTATATATCCCGAATGCATATTTGGAGTCCAACCGATTGAAGCGGGAGCTATATTGAAAAATTTAAGGGATTTTGTTATGTCTGTGCCGGTTGAATTATAAACGCCGACAGAAAGCGAGTCCATAAGATTTGTTTCCGATATAGCTATAATAAGCATAATGATATATGAAACAAATCTTCCCTTTATTTTCGACAGCAAAAAACCAATAAATATTGCAGACAAAATGCACAGCAAAAAGTAAATTATCAAAACAACTAAAGTATGTATCACTAAAGAGAGTGAAAACTGTTTATTCGCAAAAATATAAACAACATTAAAAAGTAATGCCTCTGCAAACAGCAACAAATCATACAAAAAAATTGATTGCAACTGATTTTTGTATACAGACCTCATACCTTTTTTAGTGACGCATATAGGCTCATAGTACCTATTAAGTTTATAACAACATTAAAATGTGAAAAATATAAAGAATATTATTAAATAAGGCAATGTGTATAATGTATTACCTAACATATATAAAGACGGAATGTCAATATCTTTTATACAAGAAATAAATGAATACATTAAAAACGCAGAAAATGACAAAACCATAAGGCTAATCAATATTTTATAAAATTTATTTCTTTCTATTGACTTTTTTTGCAAATATAAATTAGTCATAAAATCACCACCAAAAGAATATTGTGTATAAGCTCAATACGCCAAAACTATTGTTTAGTGCTTTACTTTTTATAATCAAAACCAAGTAGGTTTTTTATTAAATTTACATCCGCGATAAGCAATTCCGGGTGCAAGCTTGTCACCGTTTCTGCATAAAAGTTCATCAACTCTTACAAAGCTGTAACCCTGCGCTTGAAGTACATCAATTGCTCTCAAAGTGGCTTTTACGGTAGTTTCTTTTGTATCGTGCAAAAGTAATATTTCACCGTCATGAGCCTTATTTACTATGTAATTAAATACATATTCTTCATCTTGATGTTTCCAGTCAATCGAATCGTTTGACCATTTTACAGCTATCATATCATTAACGGCATTTAAAGAAGTACCGAAATAATGGCCATATGGTGGCCTGTAAAATTTTACATCTGTTCCTGTAATTTCTTTAATTATTTTGTTAGTTGAATAAATTTGGCTGGCAATAGTGTTCTTACTGTTTTTCATCATATCAATATGTGAATATGTATGATTGCCGAGCAGATGACCGTCTGCAATAATATTTTTTATTGTTTCGGTGTTTTTTTGCGCTTTTTTACCGAGAACAAAGAAAGTTGCTTTTGCATTTTTTGATTTTAATCCGTCTAAAAGTGCCTGTGTGTAGTCACTCGGTCCATCATCAAAGGTTAAAGCTATCATTTTTCTGCTTGGATTTTCAACCTCAACGCCAAAACTTTTAGAGTAAGGAGTGAATATATAGCTTATAATTATAAATGCAGTCAGTGCTAGTGCAATTATAATGTAAGTTTTATTTGTGGTTTCTTTTAAATTTAACATAACATATCCCTCTTGCACTTATAGGATAGCATATTTAAATTTGCAACTCAATAATTATAGAAACTCTTTGAAATATCTTAATAATGCCTTTATAATGTCTTAAAACTCGTTATATTTAGCCATTTCGTTAAGGTCAATGTGCTTGAAATGAAGCGGATTAACTTGCGCGTCATCAGCCGGATAACCGGTTGGCATAAGTGAAATAACATCAAGATTTTCCGGTATATTTAATACTTTTTTTGCAATTTCAGGATTAAATGCCATTACCCATGTTGTTCCCAAGCCGAGTTCCTGTGCCTGAAGCATCATATGAGTTAAAACAATGCTGCTGTCAACTTCGGCTGATGATAAATTGTCATATTTTCTTGTCCAAGCTTTAGCTCTGTCAACGCACATTACAAAAATAAGCGGCGCATCAAATGTATATCTGGTGCATTTTTCTTCATCAAGTGCTTTGATTCTATCTTTATCGGTTAAAACCAAAATTCTTTGCGGTTGCAAGTTGCATGCAGTAGGTGCTACAAGTCCCGCTTCAAGTATTTTATCTATTTTCTCCTGTTCAACAGCCTTGCCTTTAAATTTTCTGCATGAATATCTTTCTTTAATGAGTTTTTCAAATTTCATATTTATTGCTCCTTTCGTTGTTATATTTTAACAAATAATTTATGCTTAAACAATATTATTACAAAAAATATCTTTAAATTTTAGTATCAATCTGTTAAAATAATCATATTACTTTGAAAGGACTAATTATGGACATTTTACAAAAACTTACTCAGGAATTTTCCGTTAAGCTTTGGCAGGTGGAAAATGCCGTTAATCTTATTGATGACGGAAACACTATTCCGTTCATTGCAAGATACAGAAAGGAAGCAACGGGTTCACTTGACGACCAGCTATTAAGAGATTTATCAGACAGGCTTACATATTTGCGAAATATGGAGGAGCAAAAAGAAAAAATAATTGCTTCAATTGAAGAGCAGGAACTTATGACGGATGAAATAATGGCGTCAATTGAAAGTGCGTCTACTCTTACCGAACTTGAAGATATTTACAGACCTTTCAGACCTAAAAGAAAAACAAGAGCTTCAGTCGCTAAAGCTAAAGGCTTGCAGGGACTTGCCGATTTTCTCTATGCACAGGATAAAAATTCAAATCAACCGCTTGTTGAAGCCGAAAAATATCTTAATGACGAAGTAGAAAGCGTTGAAGACGCATTAAACGGTGCTAAAGATATAATTGCTGAATTTGTTTCTGATGACCCGGCAGGCAGAAAGATGCTGCGCTATTCAATTAAAAATCACGGAAATATCGTTGTAACAGGGGCGAAGGATGAGCTTGGCGTATATGAAATGTATAGGGAATATACCGAGCCGATTTCAAATATTGCGTCACACAGAGTTCTTGCATTCAACCGTGGTGAAAAAGAAGGCTTTTTAAAAGTAAATATTGATTATGATAAAATTACCGCTTTGACTATTCTTTATAATCTTCATATAAAGGATAGTTCGCCGACTCAAGAACTTGTTAAGGAAGCTATTGAAGATTCGTATACCCGCTTGATTTTTCCGTCTGTTGAGCGTGAACTAAGAAATTCATTGTCTGAAAATGCAGATGACAAGGCTATAAAAGTTTTTGCGGAAAATACACGCCATTTGCTAATGCAACCGCCTGTAAAGGGCAAAGTCACTTTAGGGTTAGACCCGGGTTACAGAACAGGATGTAAAGTTGCGGTAGTTGATGCAACGGGTAAAGTATTGGATACAAGTGTAATATATGCCGTTCCTCCGCATAATAAAGTTGAACAGGCGAAGAAAATAATTAAAGACCTTGTTAAAAAACATAATGTCCAAATGTTTGCAATCGGCAACGGTACTGCATCACACGAAACAGAGGTTTTTGCTTGTGAAGTTATTAAAGAACTCAACTGCGGTATTACTTATATGGTTGTAAGTGAGGCTGGAGCATCGGTTTATTCGGCTTCTAAACTCGCCGCAAAGGAATTCCCTGAATATGATGTATCATTGAGAAGTGCAGTTTCAATTGCACGCCGACTTCAAGACCCGCTTGCCGAACTTGTTAAAATTGACCCTAAAGCAATTGGCGTAGGCCAATATCAGCACGATATGCCGCAAAACCGGCTTTCAAGCGCACTTGACGGTGTGGTTGAAGATTGTGTTAATACAGTCGGCGTAGACCTTAACACTGCATCTGCGCAGCTTTTAAACCGAGTTGCAGGCGTATCATCAAAAATCGCTGATAATATTGTAAAATATAGACAGGAACACGGTATTTTTAAATCACGCGACGAAATTATGAATGTTTCAATGCTTGGTCCAAAAGCATTTGAGCAATGTGCAGGATTTTTGAGAGTGAGCGAAAGCAAAAATGTTCTCGATAACACAGCCGTTCACCCTGAAAGCTATGATGCAACACGCAAACTTCTTAAATTATGCTCGGTTACTGATGAAGATGTAAGGAGCGGTAATGTTTCTGCTGTTAAGCAATATGTTGAAACAGTAGGCACATCTGCACTTGCAAAACAACTCGATATCGGTGAGCCCACTCTTATTGATATTACAAAAGAAATTGCCAAACCGGGCAGAGATCCAAGGGATGAACTGCCGGCCCCGATGCTTCGCACAGATGTTATGGATATCAAAGATTTAAAAGTCGGAATGGAACTTAAAGGAACAGTTCGTAATGTAATTGATTTTGGCGCGTTTGTTGATGTTGGTGTTCACCAAGACGGACTTGTGCATATTTCTCAAATTACAGATAAATATATTAAGCACCCAAGCGATGTTTTAAAAGTGGGGGATATAGTAACAGTTTGGGTGATTTCAGTTGATGTGGATAAAAAGCGTATTGGTTTATCTATGAAAAAGCCTAAAGAATAATGAATTTCAAAATAATTAAAAGTAACAGAAAAACAATTTCACTCAGTGTTGATGATGAACTTAACGCAATAGTTAAAGCACCGTATTATGTTTCAAATTATCAAATTCAAGAATTTATAGATAGAAACAGCGGATGGCTTGAAAAGGCTGTGTTAAGAAAGAAAAAGCATATTGATAAATATAATATTAGCGAAGAAGATAAGAAACGCTTGATTTTAGAAGCAAATGATTACCTGCCTAAAAGGGTAGAATATTATTCCGATATTATGAATGTTAAGCCAACAGGTTTAAAAATCACTTCTGCGAAAAAGCGCTTTGGCTCCTGCAATGGTAAAAATTCTATTTGCTTTTCATATTATTTAATGCTTTATCCGAAAGAAGCGATTGATTATGTAGTTGTGCATGAACTTGCACATATAAAACACCACAATCACAGTAAAGAGTTTTATAATTTTATATCAATATTTATGCCGGATTATAAGCAAAGGGAAAAACTTTTAAGAGATTAAATAATCAAAGTCAAGAGTTAATTTTAATCATTATTTGAAATTAACACTTGACTTTGGACTTGAAATCTATTATTATATCTGTTGTACGCTGGTGTGGCGAAATAGGCAGACGCAAGGGACTTAAAATCCCTCGGTAGAAATACCGTACCGGTTCAAGTCC
>CEAF01030117.1_pt1 | contig 20204 bp, 26 predicted proteins | sample 557431 | NCBI WGS metagenome assembly CEAF01 (sample SAMEA3182068, study PRJEB8094) | gut metagenome | biome: human; feature: gut; material: Stool; isolation source: human stools | place: Canada | collected 2013-11-18 | reverse complement strand
GTTCTGTACTGTCCAGGCAGAAGGAACTTCTGATGTCCATAGACGGTGTGGGACGTGTGGTGGCAACCAACATGATAATCACTACGGAAGCCTTTACCCGTTTTGATGATCCGAGAAAGTTCAACTGTTATGCAGGAGTTGCCCCTTTCTCTTATTCTTCCGGAAGTTCTCTACACTCGAAAGCAAGAGTGTCGCATCGGGCAGACAAGGTGATGAAAAAACTTCTCCACTTGGCTGCCGTGGCGGTAACACATCGGATTGGAGGTGAACTAAAGAAATATTACGAAAGGAAAGTTGCCGAAGGTAAGAACAAGATGTCTGTAATCAACGCGCTACGAGCCAAAATTGTAGCGAGAATGTTTGCAGTCATAAAAAGAAATGAGAAATATAAACCTATTTTATCGTAAATAATTTGCAAAAATCATAGTAGTATGATATCTTTTATTTATTACGTCTAAGAGTTTTTTTTGTTCTTTAGTTGTTAACAATGAAGGGTCTTTTCTGAAATGTATTTTCATTTCATTATAGAGTTGTGACTTCATGAAATCTTCACTGCACTCGATTGCATGTATTTTTATGTCATTAACAATTCTGTTTTGTATTAACGACAATTTTTGTGTTGCTTCGGTTTGGGAGAGCTTGATTGCTTGTCTTTCTTTTTCCTTGGCATATATAGCCAATTTTCGTTGTAACTCGTTTGTTTCTTCAGTATACTTCTTTATTTCTTTTTCTTTGGCTCTTTCATGATTTTTGAGTTTTATTTTGTGGGTGGATATTGTTATTAGGAATGTGATAGATGAAAGAAATAAAATAAAGCCCAGTCCCACGCTTAAATTATTATTTTTCTTCTTGATGATGTTATCAGTGAGATAATTATTCTCTGCTGATTGAATTAGGTCTGGGTGATTGGCTTCTTCTATCGAATCTCGAATTGTTGTAAAATGGCTAAGATAATATGCAGAATCCGGTTTATTCAATAGGCTTGAAAGTTTATAGAGCATATAATAGCAACCGGTTCGGGTGTTAAGGTTATCACACTGGGTTCCAATGGTGTAATAATAGAGTGCAGAATCATATTTCTGCATTTGATACATAATATCAGCTCTTGCGAAACTATTAATATACTTGCTTGTACTATCCATTGTTATATTCAATGCTCGGGAGTTATGTTCTAATGCTTTTTTAAACTGTTTTAGTTCAAAATAGGCATTAGAGATATTATTGTGAATACGAACGACTTCTTCTTTGTCATTTATTGACTTGGATAGTAGTAAAGCCTGAGATAAGTAAATCAATCCTGAATCGGGTTTGGAGTTGTATGTATAACTTTTCCCGATACCTCTTAGGGATTTGGATTTATTTGTTTTATCAGATGATAACTGGGTGTATTTTAGTCCTAATTTATATGCTGAAAGAGATTTATTAAATAAATAATGTGATAAATATAAGTCTCCTAACTGATTATAAATTATTCCGGTTAACTCTATGTCCTTTTGAGTGGCAGATTGTTTTATGGCTCTTTGATACATAATTACCGCAGAATCGGGCAGCATTCTTTTTTCCATTTTCTTTCCTTGTTCAAACAGTGTGATAGCTGACTCTTTATCCATGTGACAAGAAAATAAAGTGACTGATATTAAAGTGCTCGATAAACAAGATGTCTGAAAGAAGAATTAGAGAAAAGCGCGGTAATTAATTGGTTAATAGAAATGTATGTCTTTTAGTGTCTTTGGATGCCGAGTAGCGAAATAGCAATAAAAAGCGGATTAGTGCAGACTTTCCGTTTCTAAACCGTTACCCATTCCATTAAGCGAAAAGCAGAGCAAAACAATGACGTTAAACGTCTGGTTATAGCGTTGTTTGTCTGTGGTTTACATTGTTCGGATAACTCATATTGAAAGTAATTTTACGAACTTAAAATGTGAGTGTTATGAACAACGAACTAAAGGTGTCCTTCTACCTTAAACGAGAGGGGAAGACGGAAAGAACAGAAACAAATCCCGATGCCGTTTACCCGATTGTGGGTAAAATCATCATCGGTAACACCATTGCACAATTCGGCTCAAAGCTGAAAATAGAAGAACGACTTTGGAGTGTAAAATCAGGTCGGGCAATCGGCAAAAGTCGTATCGCCGTTGAACTCAACAGAGAGATTAATAAAATTAATCTCTCCATACACACGCACTACAGGGACATTTTAAAACGAACAGGAAAAGTAACCGCTATCGAAGTGAAGAATGCCTTTCAAGGAATTGCTACCGCACAGAAAACACTACTTATCCTGTTTGGTGAAATGATGGAAGACTTTAAAGGAAGAATAGGCATAGACCGGGCACAATCTACCTACAAGCAGTATGAAGTCCTTTATAAACAGCTTAAACAATTCCTTCGGGAAGAATACCATGTAGAGGATATTCCCCTTGCCGAGTTGGATTTACCTTTCATCGAAGCGTTGAATTTCTTTTTCCGTATAAAACGTAAGATGAAGCCGAGAACCGTTAAGGCTCGGATTGTCTTGTTAAACAAGGTAGTACGTTTGGCATTACATCGGAGAATTATCACCCGTGCGCCTTTTGACGGTTTTGAATTGGAAAAGACCGAGCTTAAAAACAAATCACTCACCAATGACGAACTGGACTTGTTAATGAAAACTCCCCTTAAATCAGGTACGCAACGGTTTATCCGTGATATGTTCCTGTTTTCGACTTTTACCGGCTTGGCTTATGCAGATGTACATAAACTCTCTTGGAAAGATATTATTACCGAAGATGATGGTAGCTTTTGGATTTCAGCCAACAGGCAAAAGTCACATACGGAATTTAATGTAAGGCTATTGAATATCCCTATCCGAATCATGGAGTATTACAAGGGGCTTGCTCCCGATGGAAAAGTGTTTCCGCACATGAGTTTAGGACAGGTGAATGTCGGTTTAAAACGTATTGCAAGAAACTGTGGTATCAACCGAGTATTATCCTACCACATGGCAAGGTACACTTTTGCTTCTCAAATTTGCCTTTCACAAGGCGTTCCGATTGAGAGTGTCAGCCGGATGTTAGGACACAAGCATATCCAAACTACTCAACGCTATGCACGTCTTAACAATGAGAAGATAGATAACGATATGCGGCAACTATCTGCACGCCTTACTACTAAATTCAATTTTTAATAATTTAAAATACAGATATTATGCAAAGCAATAGAAGCACTTTCGCTATACTCTTTTACCTGAATACCAGCAAAAAGAAAAAATCCGGCAACTGCCCCATCATGGGGCGTATCAGCGTGGACGGTAAAAGCTCGGCTTTCAGTACAGGTTTAGAGTTATCTCCTGAAAAATGGGATGCCAAACAAGGAATAGCCATAGGCAAATCAAAGGAAGAAACAACTATCAACAAGCAGATAGAAAACTATCGGGCTGAACTTGTCCGCCACTATAAAACCTTACTGGAAAACAAAAGCTACATTACTGCTGAAATCCTGAAAAACGCTATCAAAGGAATTGGCATTAAACAAAACAGCTTAATACAGGAGTTTGCAGCCTTAGTTGAAGAGAAACGGCAGTCTGTCGGCATTTTGATAGTAAAAACCACTTATACACATCTTTATCGTTCTTATCTACATTTGAAAGAGTTTTTAGGGTACAAATACGGAGTAACGGATATTCCGTTTACCCAAGTCGATTTTGATTTTATAGAATCGTATGTTTACTATCTAAAAGTCAATTTGCAATTAAGCGCAAGCACAACCAACAATACGATAAAACCATTGCGCAGGGTTGTAATGCGAGCCTTAAATAAAGGTTTGATGTATCAAGACCCATTCTTTGGCTATCGTCCCCAGCGAATAGCAATAACACGAAAATGGTTGTCTATGGATGAGATAGAACGGTTGATGCAAATAGATATGAAACATGAGAGTGCCAATTTCATCCGTGATATGTTTCTGTTTTCGACATTCACGGGGCTTGCCTACGTGGACTTGAAGAACTTACGGCATGATAATATTATACGGCAAGAAGATGGCAAACAGTGGATTGTATTAAATCGGCAAAAGACCGGAACTACTTCTTACATTCCCCTACTTGATATTCCGTTACGGTTTATTGAGAAATACCGGAATACGGATTTTGTCGGGCTTGATGGAAAGGTCTTTAGGCTATGCACAATAGAAAATGCCGATATACAGTTGAAAAAGATAGCCAAAGCAGCCAATATCGAGAAACGGCTGACCTATCACATGGCGAGACACAGTTATGCAACCCTTTGTCTTTCAATGGGGGTTCCAATAGAAACGATTAGCCAAACACTGGGACATCGAAGCATTTCCACTACTCAAATATATGCGGATATAACCCGTACTAAAATCAATGAGGATATGACAAACTTAGCAGAACGGATTGAAAATCGCTACGAACTGCCAAAAGATGAAATGCTTAAAGATTTTGGCAGAAATCAATACACCTAAATAGAATCAGAGCCATTGTTTGAATCAAACAATGGCTCTGATTCTATTTGGTTTTTGTTAAACGTGCAGATATTTTTTCATCAATAATATCCGAATATTCTGTTTCAAATTTTTCTTTGACGGACTTATCTTTAATCTGCAGTGAAGATGAAAGATAACCTAATTTTCTTTTGTTTACTTCTATGATTTCAGACCATTCCATTACATAAACTTCAATATCCTTACCCGTTTTGCAATCATAGAGAAATGGTTTATCATATTTATTTCGAGCAGCCCTTAGTTTGGATTGTGCATACGCTGTAAGCTTTGACGAAATTAGGATAAACTTATATTTAACATTTTCAGTTGGTAGTCCAGCATAAGATTCAACAGTAAAAGCATAATCATCAATTTGTTGAAGTTCTTTCCTGCTAATAGCACATGTAGGTGCTTTTAATTCTACTACCATTATTTCCTTTTTACCATCATCCAATATTTTATTATTAAAGAAAAATAAATCAGTGATATTATCCAAGCCTTCTACTCCTTCAAATTCTATAAGATTGTCATCTTCTACTGTTGGATTATAATTGAAATATTTACTTCGTAATTCTTCAAGTATATTACCAATTTTTTTATCAGACCATAATACAGGGGTTCCATTATATGCTTCTCCAAATAGCCACAATTCCTTTTCTACTATTTTATGAAGTTGGCTACGTTCTTTTAATATTTTTGATATGTCTCCATATATTAATTCATGTAAGAATTCCAGAAATTCCAGCTTGTTAGCAACTTTTCCAGCAAATGAAACAACATCTTCTATATCCGTTTTTTCGAGTAATGCATGAAATTTATTAAAACCATCATCGGAAAGTTTCATTAACTTTGTAAAAAGGCTTTCAATAACTCCATTTCCTATTGCTCTATCAATTAAAGGGTACAGTAATTGCCTTATCTTATCATCCTTTTTTAACAACTGATATTCATCTTCAACAAGGTAAACTACTTTTTTAAATAGAACTTCTTGTGTGAGTGATGCTGGTTTATACTCCTTATAGGGATATGAATGGTCTGACTCCAATGTTTTGATAAACTTGTCAAACCGTTTATTTCGAGCTTTAAAAAAATCATTAATCACTTCTTTAGTGATATTTTTCAACTTCTTTATATCTTCTTCTCCTAATGAGTCGAGTTCTAAATTTCTAAATAAATCGCTATCAAACAAAGGGGAATCTAAATAAATGTACCATGTACCCAAATCGGGTGTATACCAATCAGAAGAATAAGTATATTCATGAGCAACTGTTTGTAAACCTGCATTATTTATTGTAAAGAAAACTTTTACTTTATTTAGGGAAAGTTTTATGTTATAAAAATTGAAGTTTATGTCTTCTTTCCGTCCTTTTTTTGTAATAAATTCAATACTTCTCCGATGAGGGACACCAATGATAAAGTCATCTTTATTTACAGCAGATTCATTTACGATAAATTGAATGCCATTGTTGAAAATTTCATTTGGATATCTTTCAAAAATAGACTGTTTAATATTCGATGATAATAATTCAGAAGCTATTTTTGATTTATTAGGTATTTTTTCTTGTGTATTATGGTAGATATTATCAATCGTTACTTTATAGTACGAACTATGTTGACCATCTAAATAGTCATAGTCAACATTAAAATCTATTTCATTTAACTGCTTGCCAATTAATTCTGTTGCATTCAATGAAAACTTGACAATTGAAAATTTCTTTTCACTTTCATCAAAAGCAACCGTTTCAATATTTAAGACGGCTCCTATTTGCAAAGCTCCAAAACGTCCAATACCTTGTCCACCATCTTTTACTGCAGTTCCAATATCTAAGATTCGTTTATCAAACTCTGAATAGGGAACACCATAGCCATTATCTTTTATAATTATTGATTTTATGGAAGATGAGACAAAACCTGAATCATCATAATCTATATTAATTTCAATTTTCCCTGCGGTTGCTTGAAGGGAATTGTTTATTAACTCACAGAATGCAAAAAAAGTATTTTTATAATTTGTCAAAATACTATTAATCAATCTGGTATTTGTTGTTATATGCTTGACTATGGATTTCATATGCTCGTGACTTTATTATTTAGCAAAGATACAAATTAATCAAATTAAGTTTGATTATAACATAACTATTTTCTTTTTCTCCTGTATTTCTTCGTCTTCCATAAAGATAATTGTTTTAATATCAGACTCTTTATACAAAATCTTTCCTCTCAATCTGATAAACGGTATTTTTTCCGTGTCTCTCCAGTTTTGGAGGGTACGGGAAGAGATACAGAGCAGTTGGCAGACTTCTCGGTTGGTGAGGTACTTTTCACCGTTCAGGTGTGGAGTACGATTTTGTAGGGTTTGTTTGATAGTGGCATACAGTTCATCTAAAGCCGTAAAGAACAATCCGATTTGCGGAGATTTGTTATCGAGTATATCCATGATTCATGATTATTAGTTTCTCATATAATCACCCAACGAGGCAATAGTTAGTATATCCAATCTTGAAGAATAAAAAACCGAAGTTCTTTTGCCACTGAGGTACACAAAATAGCCCTGTTCATCCTCCTGAATCTCGTACGTTGATGGGCTTGCCTGTCGGGTAGTTTCGTTCATATAGACGATACTTAATTGATGGTTCTCACCATTCCGATGAATCATTACGTCAGGATTCAGGTTTATAATTTCCCAATTGTCGACCAAAATATCTAAATCAAAAAATTCTCTTTCCATAGCTACTATTTCTTGGTTTGTTGCTGATTGATAAACTGTTCGATGTCGGAATCCTTATAATGACACTTACGCCCGATTTGAGAATAGGGTAAAACTCTCGTATCTCGGTAGTTTTGCAGGGTACGGGGAGAAATTTTCAGTAGTTCGCAAACTTGCTTGTTATCTAACCAATTTTCATTCCTTCGGCTCTGTCCGCAAAGTGTGTTCACCTGTTTTGCAAAATCCTCGAACCTCTGTATCATCTGTTCAAAGGTTCGTTTTTCGATGGCTACAATTTCCATATCACTATTGTTTTAGATTGCTATAAACTCCTGTCATTGCAATGATTTGCTGCAAAGAAAGAGATAAAAACAACCGCTTTAGGAAACTGTGCATGCAATGGGCTGAACTGACTGCCGATGTCCGTACCACTCACCCCAATCAATATACTTTTTCCTTTTTTTCTTTGATAAACATCTCCTATATGGAAAGAATAAATAAGGCAACACTTTTTGTAAATTTACTCTTTTGAGGAACGAAAAAGGAAGAAATTTTCAAAAACCGCTTGCGGCTCGGTGTTGCCGTTTTATTCTTGGAATATACCTTTGTGTTCAGAGAAAGAAAGGATTAATTAAGATTATTCCATTGAAAAATAAGCTATTAGATTGGTTGCTGTTATTGCGTAATTCTCCTCATTTATGGAATAAAAGCCTAATTTCTTGGCAAATTCTCCGCTTTTGTCGTTGGCACACTCAATGCCGATATAATTGAAACCATATTTCCGGGCTACTCCGGTCAAAAAACTAAGAAAGTGCGTTCCGTGCCCTATCCGTTCTTTGCTAAAACTCAATCGGGCGATAATCAGGCAATCAGGTGGGAAACGGCTTTCAATCCTCCTGATACGCAGATATAAATCTACCCGGCTATTTCTTCGGGTAGCTATTATATTATCCACTGTCAGCCATACAAGCGATTTTCGATACTTAAAACGTTCCATCAGATAGCGGTCTATGTCGGCTCTTAGTTCTTCATATTCAGTCATCGTCTAATCCCTTTCTTCTTTTTCTTTTTACGTTTCTGTGCTTGTAATTCTTCTACTGGTGTAGCATTATTATTGCCATCTCTCAATGAGAAGATAGATAATACAGAATCGCCACTACCGTTATTTTGATGGTTGTAAGAATGTTTTTCATCTGCCTTGCTATCAAGGTTGCAAGAAATATTGTTTTCTTTTTCACTGGATTGGAATACATCTTTTTTATTTTCGCCAGTAGAATATTGTTTTGGCTCTTTCAACTCCTGCTCCTGCATTCTCAGTTTATCGTCAATGCTTCCGTTCTTCATCGTGTTGGAATACTCAAACGATTCTGATAATTGGCGATTATAGCCGAACAATCTATCAAAGCCCTGTTCCGCTTTTTGGAACAGGTTCACACGGTCAAAGCCGCCTTTTATTACTCCGTTCTTGGTGTTTTTGTGGTTGGTAAGCGGTGATAGCTTCTTTTTGTTGGTTTGGTCTTTACGGCTGACAATCAAATGACAGTGCATATTCAGTTCGTTATTGGAACGGCTACGGTCAAAATGTATCTTCCCGTAAAACTTTATATCCGCTTCGGATAGTCCTTTGTTGAAGTTCTTAGCATATTCAGGAATAAACACTTCTCGAACATACCGTTTCATGGCTTCGGCTTTCTCCTGTTCGGTGTTCCCCATTGCCCGAAGCTCGCTTTCCGATGGGCTGACATGGATAGCGAAAAACTTAGCATCTGTTTTCAGTAATTGCCAGATATTGCTATCTATATCCTTAATAACCTTTGATTTGTAGATGTTATCATCCGTCAGGTTGAAAAAGCCATCGGTATAGATACCTTTTTCCATTCGTTCCAAATCTTCATGCTCCAAATATGAAGCTAATTGTCGGCTGCTTCCTGCATTGTTATATGTGCCACCCGATGGTGGGGCAAAATCTATATGCATGGCTTTATGTATTTATCAGATTGATGATCTCCGCTCTTAAGTTCTCTTTTCGTTTGCTATCCATCACACCGCAAGCGGATAACTCTGAATAGAGTTGTATTAGGTGAAACAACTTTTTATAATCCCGTTGGTGTATCTGGTAAAGTGCGTTAATCTGTTTGGACTGACTATTTATCACATTGGCATGATTGCCGAACTGTTCGCTTAACTTTTTCAGCACGGCTGTTTGTCTCTCCTGACTGACTTCCAATTGAGAGAGAATAAGAGTTTCCAAAGTTTTGCTGATAGTATCAAAACGCAAAGCGATAGAATTTGTAGCTCGTATCATCGGATTTAGTTGTTCTTCCTCGTAGTGTCGGATGAAGCGGATAATATCATCCTGCCGTTTGTTTATCTTTGCCAGTTCCGATTTTACGGATTCAGGTGCTTCCGATGGGTTGATACACGCTTTATCAATATAGACAAATGCCAATCGGACTATTTCCCCTTTTTTCAGCGAATAGCGTTTGCATAGCTTATCTATCAGCTTTCCTGTCTGTCGGTCTATCCCGATGGTGGTAAGCGTGGATATATTACTGGTCTTATCCATGATTATAACTTTTTTATAAGGAAAATGAGATTCATTCAGTTGATTATAAGCGAAATACGTTTTCAGGTTATAATCACTGTTATAAACGGTTACGAATGTAACCTATTAAAGCCGAAGGCTTTGCCCCGCAGGGCAAGAGGAAGAACAGGACAAAGTCCAGTTTCCTCTTGCTTCATTTAGCGAAATGAGCCGAGCCACAGGGCGAGGCGGTTTCTGCTAAATGGGGAGTGGCGGCACTTCATCAGGCGGTAACATTACCCGCCTTGTTTTGCTTCGGTTTGCTTATCAAGCTGATTTTCCTTTTTGAACCGTTCGTAGGTCTTGCAATCGGCATTTTCCTGAACAAATGCCCGAATGTCCGACGCACGATAATAAGTCTTATGGCTAATCATAAAGAAAGGGAGCTTACCGCTTGCCCGATACCGTTGTAAGGTTCGGAAAGATACTTTCAGCAGAAATGCTAAATCCTGATTATCTAATAGTCGGTCGTTTTCATCCAACACCTTATCAGTATTGATTAGTGATTGCAGGTTCTGACCTATCTCGTTAAGTTTCTTCGATAGTTTCTCCATCCACTTGTCGAAGTTTTCATTATCTACATACATTTTGCTTCATTTTTGAGTTGAACATTATTGTTTTCAATCGATTGATGAAGCAAAGGACGGCAGAATACGGAAATAAAAATAGAGGAGTCCGGTATTGACCCCTCTATATCACAAATGCAAATAGCTATTTATCAGTTTATTATAAAATCATCTTTTTTCATCTTTGTTTTTCAATGCCTCTGCTTGTCGTTTCTTATATTCTTTAATAAGGGCGGCTTTCAAAGCATCCAGTGTTTTGGTAAGATTGTATGGCTTGCGTTTGAAAAGTTCGCTCTGACGGTCATAGATACCGTTAAAACTAAATCCAAAAGCCCGTTCAAAGACTTCTGAAATTGCAATAATAGATGGTTTCTTTCCTGCATTATCGACAATACCACCTAATAACATTAGGGCTGAAAGAATTTCGGTCATACCCATAATTCCAAGATATTGGAACTTAGGTATGACCGATAAAGAGGATTCAAATGTAGGAGAGGTTTTGAAACAGAATGGCTCAGGGTATTGGATTTTAAGGTTCAATAACTCTAATTCCGCATTGATAATAGCGAGAGCTTTCTGTAAGAACAGTCTTTTAAGCGCATTTTTCCCCCTGCCCGTAAAGAGGTGTTGTTTCAAGTGAAGCTATCTCAATACGGGTAGCTACAAGAGTTCGGTAAGCAGTAGAGTAATCATTTCCATTACTTACGATTCTAATCTGTTCGACAAATTCGCCATAAGCATTTTGTATTTTTTCGTTAGTTACTTCTTGTGAGGGTTCAGACAATAGCCCGAAAAGCCTCGTTTGCAATAAATCATTCATAGGCATAATTTAAAATGTAAATATTGATAGTCAGACCTAAGTCCTATTTTTATGCTGAATGATGTAATTGGGTGTTGTGTCTAATTATTTTTATTTTTCATTTAATTCTTTTCACTAAATGCTTTAACATAACTCTAACTAAAATATTATGAAATGTATATATAATAAAAAAATAGCAACGCCCAAATAGGTTATGAAAGTTTACTAAAGTTGTAGCTATAACTGATTTTTTGTTTCCTTCTTCTTTTCGAACTATTATTGAAAGATAGAATGTTAGATGCTTGTCAACATTGCAGGTAACCGTCTCATCGTTCGACTTTGAAGGGGCTGATATGTATTTATAAGAGATACCATTAACAAGACAGTCTCTAAGATTATCGGTATAATCATTTATATCAAACTTTATTCCGAAGGGTTTGACAAGTATTGCTCTCAATTTGAGTAGCCAATCTACCCATATTGGCTTAGTACTCCATAAGGCAATTTGTACATCATCCGGTTTTATGTCTTTTGAAGAAATGAATTTACATTCAAAAGAATCAGAATAGTCGGAAGGAAGATAGCTATATACTAAGCTGTTTTGAGGAATTGGAATCTTTTTTGTTTTCATACTTTTGTTTATTACATACCATACTAAATGGTATTATATTATTAAAAATAATACTATATTACTATGACTATTCACGCCAACTTATTGTGTTTTCTCTTTGCGAATATGATTATCAATGCTTGTGGAATAAAAAGCCAAAAGCCCGATAATGGTACAATAAAGCATCCTACAATAGAGAAAACAAACAATGAATATCCTAAAAATAATGGCGCAGGCATTTGCTCTTTATTTATATAATATTGCAAAGTTTGTCCAAAAACAATAAGAATTATTCCAATTATAAAAAACCAAAAAGAAAGAGCTTTTTGCAGATTATCACCTATTGAATTTATCAATCCATCAAAGAATAATTCTTTATATATATTCCATTCTTGTGTTATCGCAACAATAATATGAATTATACCCGTTGCAGACAAAAGCATTCCACTATATTTCCAGTATTTCATAAATTTCATTATTTTCTTATTCCTTTAGAAAACAGTTCATACAACTCTAATTGTTTTTTTTCCGACATATCAGGATATAGTTGTTGGATACCTATTAGACATCCATATTCTAATATCGCTAATTGCCTTGCTATATCTACTTGTTCCCCACACAGAATTTTTAAATTTGCTGTATATTCTATCCTCTTCTCATCCACTTCTGTAACATACTTTCTTACGACCTCGTTAGAAAAGCTCCATCCTCGTATAACTTGTTCGCTTTTATGAGAACGTTGAAGTACTAATTTGTTGAGCTTTTCTATTTTTTCATGTGGTGTTTTTACTTTGTCAACTTGTAATATCAATGACCTTGTATTTTTATCTACCCAATATTTCATTAATGCGTCAATATAACCATCGACATTTTTGAAATGGTGGTAGAATGAACCTTTTGTTACTTTCAATACATCGCAAAGATTATCTATAGTAATCTTTAAGAACCCATCTTTTTTAAGAATTTCTAAACCTGTTGTAAACCAGTCTTCTCTCTCTATTTTTTTCATATCTTTCAAATATTATCAAACCATACCGAATAGTATCTTGCGCAAAGATAGAAATAATTTCAAATAAAATACTAACTTTGCAAAAAGAGTTATTTAAAGCAATGGAAAAGCACAGCAGACTAAAGAAGTTCGCTCGTTTCTATATCGTTACCCATTGTGCTACTATTTTTCTTCAAAAGTCTATTATTCAATAGATTACAATCACATCTCTTGTTTCTTATAATACACTTTGCAATTGGTTCGCCAATTCTGTTCATGATTTTTGTATCTTATAGTTTTTATTTGTGTGTGGGTTATTCGTCTTATTGAGTGCGTCTAATACTACCTTTAGATTAATGTTTGCAAAAACAATGAAAGAACTTTTTACTTCTTCTTTCTCTCCGCAATAAATTGCGGCAGGTAAGCAATGCATCCTATTAAGGCTCCATACAGATAGTGTAGTTCTGTAAAAGGCTTGTGCATCGACAGGCAAACGACATAATAGATTCCTATTGTCACCCCGATGTATATCAGCAGAGTTATTACTCTTTTCAGTCTCTTCTTCATACAAAAATGATGTTAATGTGCAGCAAAGTTAGTAATTAATCAGAAATAATCTCTACCTTTGTCTTCCGAAATGAAATGTGGAAAGATTTGAGTAGCTTGCAACCACAGAAAAAAATGCTAAAACAACATTCCTTTCTGTGTCTTTTGGCGTCTCTACTCATCTTATCCCTGTTTCATAAATCATAATTTATAAATCATAATTCTAATTATGGGATATTTATTCACATCCGAATCGGTGTCTGAAGGACACCCCGACAAAGTGGCCGATCAAATATCGGACGCTGTACTTGACAAACTGTTGGCATTTGATCCCAGTTCGAAAGTAGCTTGCGAAACCTTAGTAACTACCGGACAGGTGGTACTTGCGGGAGAAGTGAAAACCAGTGCTTACATTGATTTACAGCTTGTTGCACGCGAAGTAATCAAGAAAATCGGTTATACCAAAGGCGAGTACATGTTCGAAAGTAACTCGTGTGGTGTATTCTCTGCCATCCATGAGCAGAGTGCCGATATCAACCGTGGTGTAGAACGCGAAGACCCGATGAATCAGGGGGCGGGCGACCAGGGAATGATGTTTGGTTATGCTACGAATGAAACAGAAAATTACATGCCTCTTTCTCTTGATTTGGCACACCGTATCTTGTTGGTACTGGCAGATATCCGTCGCGAAGGAAAGGAGATGACTTACCTGCGTCCTGATGCTAAGAGTCAGGTGACTATTGAATATGACGATAATGGCAAACCCGTACGTATCGATACGATTGTGGTGTCTACTCAACATGATGACTTTATACAGCCGGCAGATGATTCTGTGGAAGCTCAATTGAAGGCTGATGAGGAGATGCTTGCGATCATCCGCAAAGATGTAATCGAGATTTTGATGCCCCGGGTGATCGCTTCCATTCATCATGCCGATGTGCTGGCATTGTTTAATGATCGTATCATTTATCACGTAAATCCGACGGGCAAGTTCGTGATTGGCGGTCCTCACGGTGATACCGGTCTTACCGGGCGTAAGATTATCGTAGATACTTATGGCGGTAAAGGTGCGCACGGTGGTGGTGCCTTCTCCGGAAAAGACCCCAGCAAAGTGGACCGTAGCGCTGCTTATGCAGCCCGCCATATTGCCAAGAATCTGGTGGCTGCCGGTGTAGCCGACGAGATCCTTGTACAGGTGTCTTATGCGATTGGCGTAGCCCGTCCGATCAATATTTATGTCGATACTTACGGACGTAGCAATGTGAAGATGAGCGATGGCGAAATAGCCAAAAAGATTGACGAATTGTTCGACCTTCGCCCGAAGGCTATCGAAGAACGTCTGAAGCTGCGTAATCCGATTTATAGTGAAACAGCAGCTTATGGCCATATGGGACGCGAACCGCGTGTCGTTACCAAAACTTTCACTTCCCGTTATCAACCTTCCAAGACTGTTGAAGTAGAGCTCTTCACTTGGGAGAAACTGGATTATGTAGATAAGGTGAAAACCGCTTTCGGTTTGTAATCAGCGTAGCTTTACAGCTATTTATTATAGAGAGCCGTCCTCCCGTGCATCATGCAACGAGAGGCGGCTTTCTTCTTTTTGTAAATTGGATATGTAATTGTTGTTTGATTGTTCTTGTGTTCAGCAGTATAGTGTCTGCTAAACTATTGTAATATAGTATATGTCTGAATGGATATATGTATCTGGGGCAGAATTTGTGTAAGATGTACATATAAAACATGGGGATGTTGTGTGTGAAAACATCCCCATGTTCTGCACTGGAACATCCCCATGTTTTATATAAGAACATCCGGATGTTTTGGGAATAGAAGTTTAATTTGGGGGTTGCATGAAGTAGGATTAATGGTTGTTGATAAGTATATAGAATATCTTGTGAAGACGATAATGATCCACTCTCTGAATTAGGACCATTTTTTATACTTCTTTTATTGAAGGATTTTATGTGTAACCCAAAAAAACGTACCTTTGTGGTCTAAACATATGATATAGAAGTATGAATCAGATAAATTCCGTATGTGTTTACAGCGCATCGAGTAGCAAGATAGATAAAGTGTATTTTGAAGCAGCCGGCCGGTTGGGCAAGTTGCTTGCCGAACGGCGTATCCGTTTGGTGAACGGTGCTGGAAGTATTGGATTGATGCGTTCTGTAGCCGATGCTGTCCTTGAAAACGGAGGTGAGGTTACGGGGGTTATTCCCCGGTTTATGGTGGAGCAGGGATGGCATCATACAGGATTGACCCGGTTGGTTGAAGTGGAAAGTATGCATGAGCGGAAGCAGCTCATGGCGGATTTGAGTGATGCTGTCATAGCTTTACCCGGCGGATGCGGTACATTGGAGGAACTGCTTGAAGTTATCACCTGGAAACAGTTGGGGCTTTATCTTAATCCGATTGTGATATTGAATACAAACGACTTTTTCGATCCGTTGCTCGACCAGCTTAAGCGGGCTATTGACGAGAATTTTATGCGGAGACAGCATGGCGATATCTGGCATGTGGCTGCCACTCCTGAAGAGGCTGTCGAACTGGTGTATAGGGTTCCCGTTTGGGATGCGTCCATCCGTAAATTTGCGGCTATATGAGTGCGTGGTTGATGCTTGTATCGGGTTTTGAGGGGATACCCCTTCCCTATTCTCCCCGTACGGACGATGTAATTGCATTGGTTCTGCTTGCCTGTTTCTTCTTCTCGTCCTTTGCGTTGGCACGGAGCAAGAAGTTTCTTTCTCAACAAGCAAAGGACTTTATGCTTCATCGCGAACGTACAAGTATTTTTGCTGCCTCTACGGCGGCGGATGTCCGTTATCTGTTGTTGCTGGTATTTCAGACCTGTATCTTGAGTGGTATCTGCATTTTTAACTACTTTAATGATGTGCAGCCGACTTTGATGGAAAAGGTTTCCCCTCCTCTCCTATTAGGAATTTATATTCTTATCTGTTTGCTTTATCTTTTACTAAAGTGGCTGTTTTATTCTTTCTTAGGGTGGGTGTTTTTTGATAAAAATCGGACAACTATATGGTTGGAGTCTTATTCTACACTGATTTATTACCTCGGATTCGTTCTTTTTCCGTTTGTTCTTCTCCTTGTTTATTTCGATTTGAATATCTTGTTTTTAGTTTCAATCGGGCTGTTCTTGATAATTTTTGCTAAAATATTGATGTTTTATAAGTGGATAAAGCTTTTTTTCGATAAGATTAGCAGCCTTTTCCTTTTAATTTTCTACTTTTGTGCCCTTGAAATCATGCCCTATTTACTTTTGTATCAGGGCTTGAGAGAACTAAACAATATATTGGTAATAAAAATTTAGGACGTTGAAAATTAAGAAAGTACTTGTGTCGCAGCCAAAACCTGCTTCAGAGAAATCTCCCTATTACGACATTGCCGAAAAGTATGGCGTAAAAATAGATTTCCGCCCCTTTATCAAAGTAGAAAGTGTTTCTGCTAAAGAGGTCAGACAACAGAAAGTGTCAATCCTTGACCACACAGCTGTCATATTTACTTCGCGTCATGCGATTGATCATTTTTTCCATCTTTGCACGGAGCTTCGTGTGACTATTCCGGAAACAATGAAGTATTTTTGTGTAACGGAACAAGTTGCACTTTATATTCAAAAGTATGTGCAATACCGCAAGCGCAAGATATTCTTTGGCGCTACAGGTAAGATTGAAGATCTGATTCCTTCTATTGTGAAACATAAGACTGAGAAATATCTCGTGCCGATGTCGGATGTGCACAATGATGACATCAAGAACCTGTTGGATAAACATAATATCCAGCATACGGAGGTAGTGATGTATCGCACTGTTAGTAATGACTTTGGCAAGGATGAAGAATTTGACTATGATATGTTGGTATTCTTTAGTCCGGCCGGTGTTTCTTCGCTGAAGAAGAATTTTCCGGATTTTGATCAGAAGAATATTAAGATCGGAACATTCGGCTCTACAACAGCACAAGCTGTTCGTGATGCCGGGCTTCGCTTGGATTTAGAGGCTCCTACCGTACAGGCTCCTTCTATGACAGCCGCTTTGGATATGTTCATTAAGGAGAATAACAAAGGAAAGTAATTAATAAATGACAAACGACGAGCTACAAGTGCTGCGCACGTGCGTGTGCTTGTAGCTCGTTGTTTTTTATATCGTACGGATGAATACATTGTGTAAAACTGAAAGGCTTCATAGTAAGATTGTTATTGAAAAGATGTTTGCGGGCGGTTTTTCACGTTCGTTTTCCGTCTTTCCTCTGCGTGCGGTGTATATGTCTGTGGAGCAGCAGGAAGTGCCTGTGTCTATCCTTATCAGTGTCCCCAAAAAGCGGTTTAAGCGGGCGGTAAAGCGTAATCGGGTAAAACGTCAGATACGTGAGGCTTACCGGAAGAATAAGGGTCCGTTGTGGCAGGTTCTGCAAGAAAAAGGACTTGGGTTGACGATTGCTTTTATTTATCTGTCGGATGAGCTGTGCCGTACTGAGGAAATAGAAGAGAAGGTAAAAGTGTTGTTGGCCCGTATCGCGGAGAGGCTGGAATGAAGCGTCTGTTGTCGTACATATTATTGATTCCTATCTATTTTTACCGGGCATGTATTTCTCCTATGCTCCCTCCCTCCTGCCGTTTTACTCCGACTTGTTCGCAGTATGCCATCGAGGCGATTAAAAAACACGGTCCTTTTAAGGGTTTTTATTTAGCTGTAAGACGGATACTGCGTTGCCATCCCTGGGGTGGTTCCGGATATGACCCTGTACCTTAGTTGATTATGAAACTGTTGGATATACATTCTCATCATTTGTCCGAAGATCCTTTCCGGGCAATCTTGAATATTCGTTTTCCGAAAGATAAGTTCTTTCCGGAAGCAGGACGGTTTTATTCTGTAGGTGTACATCCGTGGGAAGTGACGTTGGAAAATCGGATAGACTGGACTTTGTTTGAGGAGTTGGCCGGGCATCCGCAAGTGCTTGCTATTGGCGAATGCGGTATGGATAAACATGTTTATCCGGAGTTATTGATGGCTCAGGAACGCATTTTCTCGCGTCAGTTGGCTGTTGCGGAAAAGTTAGGAAAACCGGTTTTGATTCATAATGTGAAGTCTACCGGGATTATCGGACTTCTGAAAAAGAACGCTTCCGGTCATATCCCCTGGATTCAGCACGGTTTTCGCGGAAAGCCGGAATTGGCTTTGGAAATGCTGCGTTCGGGCTTTTATCTTTCTTTGGGGATTCGTTATAATGAGGATTCTTTACGGGTAATACCGCTTGACAGACTCTTTTTAGAGACGGATGACAGCGAGACGGATATCTGCCAAGTATACGAGAGGGCAGCTCGTACGTTGGGAATCTCCGTAATCAAACTTACGGAGCAGATACAGCATAATATCAAGAAAGTTTTTTTTAATGGATAAGAGTTGTTTCTTCAAAGAAAGAGTCGTACTTTTGCCCTGACTAAATATTTAAAAACTAATATCATTCGATGAATTTTGTAGAAGAATTAAGATGGCGTGGCATGCTGCAAGATATGATGCCGGGCACAGAAGAATTGTTAGCTAAGGAGCAAGTAACAGCTTATCTCGGGATTGACCCGACGGCTGATTCATTGCATATTGGTCACTTGTGTGGCGTAATGATGCTCCGCCACCTCCAGCGTTGTGGTCATAAACCGTTGGCACTCATCGGTGGTGCGACAGGTATGATTGGTGATCCGTCCGGTAAATCGGCAGAGCGCAATTTGCTGAATGAAGAGACTTTGCGTCACAATCAGGCTTGTATCAAGAAGCAGTTGGCCAAGTTTCTGGATTTTGAATCGGAGGTGCCGAATCGCGCAGAGTTGGTGAATAATTATGACTGGATGAAAGATTTCACTTTCCTTGATTTTGTTCGTGAAGTGGGTAAACATATTACTGTGAACTATATGATGGCAAAAGACTCGGTAAAGAGACGTCTGAACGGGGAAGCCCGTGACGGGTTGTCATTTACGGAGTTTACTTACCAGTTGCTTCAGGGATATGACTTTTTGCATTTGAACCAGACTAAGGGTTGTAAACTTCAGATGGGTGGTTCGGATCAGTGGGGCAATATCACTACGGGTGCCGAGCTGATACGTCGCACGAACGGAGGAGAGGTCTTTGCTTTGACTTGTCCGTTGATTACCAAAGCGGATGGCGGTAAATTCGGTAAGACGGAATCGGGTAATGTATGGCTCGATGCGAAATATACTTCACCGTACAAATTCTATCAATTCTGGTTGAATGTCAGCGATTCGGATGCGGAACGCTACATCAAGATATTTACTGCTCTTTCAAAAGAGGAAATCGATTCATTGATTGCAGAGCATCAGCAAGCCCCGCATCTGCGTGTGCTTCAAAAACGTCTGGCCAAAGAGGTGACGATTATGGTTCACTCTGAAGAGGACTATAATGCGGCTGTAGACGCTTCTAATATCTTATTTGGTAATGCTACTTCCGATGCATTGAGAAAACTCGATGAAGACACGCTATTGGCGGTTTTCGAAGGTGTTCCGCAGTTCGAAGTGTCTCGTGATGTACTGGTTGAAGGTGTGAAGGCGGTCGATTTGTTTGTAGACAATGCGGCTGTATTTGCATCAAAAGGTGAAATGCGTAAGTTGGTACAGGGCGGAGGCGTCTCTCTGAATAAAGAAAAGTTGGCCGCATTCGACCAGGTGATTACTACGGCAGATTTACTGGATGAGAAGTATTTACTTGTTCAACGGGGCAAGAAGAACTACTATCTGATCATTGCTAAATAAAAAAAATGCCAAAATATTTGGAGATTTAGTTGCATAGCACTATCTTTGCACCGCTTTTTAACAGAAAGCACAGCGAGTTTGTCCTATGGTGTAATGGTAGCACAACAGTTTTTGGTTCTGTTTGTCTAAGTTCGAATCTTGGTAGGACAACAA
>CEAF01028436.1_pt1 | contig 20943 bp, 12 predicted proteins | sample 557431 | NCBI WGS metagenome assembly CEAF01 (sample SAMEA3182068, study PRJEB8094) | gut metagenome | biome: human; feature: gut; material: Stool; isolation source: human stools | place: Canada | collected 2013-11-18 | reverse complement strand
TACGAGACATAAGTAACGACGAGCGCAAAGTCCCTTTCAAAAATGATAAATACCTTGCTTCCGGGACTTCGAGTTCTCTGAAAGGCATGTAAATCAATCATCAGAGACAACAAAATTCAGAAATCACTAAAAACGAAAATGCGGCAAGGCAATTACTATAGTTCTCGAATGGCAGAAACCACTTTTTGGTGGCTGCAAAATGCAATATAGTCATCGACATCATAAGCAATATGTGGTTGTGAGGGATTTGATGTATGGGAAATTTAAGTTAAGAATTTTATAAGATTAAATGAAAAAAGTTAAAAAGCTACACCTTGACATTACTTATGTCAAGGTGCAGCCCTGTTAAATGATCTTATCAGCCCATTTACAAGCTCATGAATTATGCTTCTGCTGTCTCTTCTGCAGCAGCTTCCTCTTCATCCTCTACAGTATCATTCCGACCTGCTACAACACTTACAACCGGTGCATCCAAACTCGTCTGAATATCAACCTTTCCGTCCTTTGCAATCGCAAGATCGCCGACAGTAAGTACATCTCCAATGTGCATACCAGCGCAGTCAATCTCAATCTTCTCAACCAGATTTTCTGGTGTGGCTTTATATGCGATCTCCTCCAGATGCTGCTCCAAAATACCTTCTGGAACTTTCTCCTTATTATGCAAAATTACCTCTGCAACAGAATGTACTTTTTCACCTTTGACCAAAGCCTGAAAATCCATTTCCAAAATCTGATGATCCAGCGCATTAAAATCTAACTCTTTGATCAATACATCATAAGTCGTGCCTTCCAGCTCTAAGTACAACTGACTTCCTTTCATGCACTCTCTCTGAATACGATCAGCTTCGCCCTTTTCAATCTGCAACGGTATTGAGCCTTCAAATTCCTTGCCAAACAGATTGCCTGTCACATAGCCCTCTCTTCTGAGTTTCTTTGCCTTAGTTTCCATGTTTCTTCTTTGTACTTTTAAAGTAGTCATTTGTCTGTTCCTCCATTCATACAAATCGATAACATAGGGAAGTTTGCGGAATGTCGATATTAAATTGGCGTTTCGTTTCTCATGTTATGTTTTTTTAGTTGCAACTATGGTTTAGCACTTTTTTTCGATTTTGTCAAATCTGACCAGGCAAATTCTCTCATATTCTCTCATACAGCATGCCACAGCCAAACATAATTTACTTCATTTTCCCTTTTGGTTGACTGTTTTTTTCATTTTTTGATTTCCAGCTTGCCCTTCTCGCCCTCTTGGTTGACTGTTTTTTCAATTTTTTGATTTCCAGCTTGCCTTTCTCGCCCTCTTGGTTGACTGTTTTCTCGATTTTTTGATTTCCAGCTTGCTTTTCTCGCCCTCTTGGTTGACTGTTTTCTCAATTTTTTGATTTCCAGCTTGCCTTTCTCGCCCTCTCGGTTGACTGATTTCTCAATTTTTTGATTTCCAGCTTGTCTTTCTCGCCTAACTGGTTGACTGTTTTCTTCATTTTTCAATTTATGGCTTGCATATTTGACTTTTCACATATAATGATCTCTACAAATAAAAAGCACCCTCCAGAAAGACTAAATCCAAAGATTCATCTTCCAAAAAAGGTGCTTTTTAACTAACAAAGAACTGCTGTTCCGTTATTTTTTATTCTTAAGATACTATTATTGTATTACTTTGTCCGGCTGCAAAATGTGTAGTATTCTTTGACATAAAAAACAATCTATGAAGCGCATAGTAGTCTGCGTTATTAAATAACTGCACCGCGTTTCCATTTGCCGCTCTTTAATCGCCATGCATTGCAGACGCATCTTGCAAACCAGTCGATCGTCATGGCGATCCAAACGCCCCAGACACCAAGTCCCATTGGCTGCATCAAGCCACCGATCACATAGGCCAAACCAATTCTAAATACCCACATAATGATAATGGAGCTGACCATGACAAACTTGACATCACCTGCCGCACGCAAAATTGATGGTAATGTCCACGCTGCCGGCCACATCACCATACAGCAGGCACTATGATACCAGATCAAAATACGAGCTAAGCGATCTGCCTCCGCAGACAGATTGTACCAGCTTGCAATCGTTGGCGTCATAAAGATAATGACGATATTCAATCCCCATAACATCACATATGCCCATTTCATTAACTTCCAAGAATACTCTTTCACCGACTGATAGTCGCCTGCCCCAACACACTGGCCTACAACAGTTGTAAGCGCTAATCCCATTGCCGCAGCCGGAATTGTGGCTAACAGCTCGATCGTACTTCCGGTCGCATTGGCTGCGATCGCCGCCGTCCCGTAACTGGTGATCAAGCTCTGTGTAAACAGTTTGCCGATTTGGAACATACCATTATCAATACCACTCGGAATACCAATCCTTAGTATTTTGCCTATAATCTGACCGTCCCAGCCAAACCGAAAATACTTGTCGATATGAAGATCGTATTTTTCATTGCGCAGAATAAATACAACAACGATACCTGCTACCACGCGCGAGATCAGAGTACCGTATCCAACACCTGCGATCCCCATATTATAACCAAATACGAAGATTGCATTAAATAAAATATTCAAACCATTCATAATCGCAGATACAAACAAGGATATTGATGCCTTTCCCATTGATCGAAGCAAAGAAGATGCACCGTCATATACCGCAATAAAAGGAAAAGAGAAACCCGTAATAAAGAAATAAGTAACGGCCTGATCCATAACGGCCTGCTCAACTTTTCCATAAATTAATGTTAAGATCGCACGGTCAAATACGATACACACTGCCGATATGACAACGGATACGATCAGGCAGATCAGTACAAGCTGATTAGCAACAATCTGACCAGTCTTTTTCTTCTTAGCACCTAACGCCTGTGCCGCTACTACTGCGCCACCGGTTGCTAGTGCATTAAATATGTAGATCAACAAATTGCTGATCGTATTGACAAGGGATACACCGGATACTGCGGTATCCCCGGCACCCGACACCATGATCATGTCGGCCATGCCTACAGTAACTGCTAAAACTTGTTCAATAACTAATGGCAAAACTAATGCAATCAGATATTTTTTGTCAAACTGAACTCGTGCTGTCGTCTCTTGCATATTCATTCCTCCATTCTTAAGAAATGTACTCTCGGAGTCTTCTCAAAACGAGTTATTTCGGCTGCATTTTTATGAAACGATTCCGAAACTACATATATCTTGTGTTCTGATAATTGCTAATTGTAAGTAGGCACTCATAAAAAGTCAAATGTTTTGGAAAAAATGCCAAAAAAATGTAAATATTGAAAAAAAAATGGATTTTTTTTGTATTTTTTACATTGCTTTTCTATCTTAATCGTATTAGAATGCAGGGCATAGCAGTCATAAGCAAATCAAAGCATGACCTCACACAGAACACGTTGACCCAGAATTTATGACTAAAAAGGAGTGTTGATTATGCAGAAATATGTAGAATTACTTAGAGAGCCAATGCAGGTAAAACCGGAAAGTTTACGAGCAGCCCGCCAGAAGAGCAGCTCTACACCACCTCATGTGTACCGTCTCAATTATAACGAAAGTCCTTATGGTTTGGGACCGGCATCACAGGCCGCATTAGAGGAAGCAATAAAAACTCCTTATGTGTATCCGGATTGGTTCTCTGTAGAACTTAAAACGAATCTTGCCGAATTGTATGGCCTTAAATTTGAAAATATCGCCGTTGGTCCCGGATCCAGTGCAATGATCAATATGCTTGGAGAACTTTTCATTAATCCAGGTGATGAATTCGTATTTGGTGATCCAAGTTATGAGGCATTTCGTGATGTTGCCAATGATTATGGTGCCGTTCCGGTCGCTGTTCCTTTGGATGATGATATGAACTATGACTTAGACGCTATGTTGGCAGCTATTACTGACAAAACGAAGATCTTAGTTGTCGTAAATCCTAACAATCCAACCGGAACTTTCATCGACTCTGCTAAGCTGGAGGCATTCATCCGTAAGGTTCCAAAGCACGTCATTACTGTAATTGATGAAGCATATATGGAATTTGTCGATGACCCAAATAGTTACAGTATGATGAATCTGATCAAAGAAGAAATCGATCAGCCACTCATTATCATGAGAACATTTTCTAAGATCTACGGTATGGCAGGACTTCGCGTCGGCTATGTGATCACAAGTCCGGATATGACGGATCATTTTGGTAAATCCAGCAATGCCTGGAATGTAAGCTTCATCGGTCAGAAAACTGCTGCTGCAGCTACGAAGGACCAGGAGCATGTCTCTATGGTACACGACATCAATGCGAAGGAGCGTGAGAAAGTCGCTAAGGCTCTCTGCGATCTGGGCTGCCGCGTTTATGATTCACAGGCTAATTTCATACTGTTTAAGGCTCCGATCGATACAATGGAAGTTTATACCAAATTGGAAGAGCAGGATGTGTTGATCGGTGTTCACGTAGGCATGAACCGTGTCAGCCTTGGTAAACCGGAAATGAACGAAAAATTCTTAAAAATCATGAAAGAAATTCTCAAATAAAACTTAAAAACAATTGACATTATAAAAGCAGCTTGCAAGATATGATTTTATACCTTGCAAGCTGCTTTTAATTCTTTCGTAAAAGAAGCTTTGCCGTTCAGCTTATCTTTGATGGTTATATAATCACACCGTTCGGCTAAGTCAATCGTTCAACGTCATTACATTATGCAGTAAATAACAGCGAATGATCAATGCCATCTCTTCTGCCGTAGCAAAATCCGGCAGTCCCAGTAACTGTTCTGCTTTGCGAATGCGATAGCGCACTGTATTACTATGCTGAAACAACTCCTCCGACGTCTTTGCAAAATCACCATTATTTTTGACATAAGAAATAACGGTTTCCAATAAATTGACATCATGAGATGCATCATACTTTTGCAAAATGGATACGCTTTCCTCTACCTCATGGTATAGCATCGGATTATTTACAAGCGACATAACATATTTGTAAATTCCGATCTGGGAATACGCTGTATCCGTCTGCTCGAAAAACTGTCCGACGATATTTGCATTTTTTGATTTAATGATAGCCTCATTCAAGCGATCTAATGGCAAAATTTCATCACAAATACCAATATGATACGACTCAGGTAAAAAACCCGCCTCTACCAATATATCATTAATATGATGCAGCATATTCTGATAATCCTCCGGTATATTATCTTCCTGATAAGAACAGATCAGCATAATGCCATGCCCCATCTTTACAAAAGAATAATCGTGTACTTTTGTGTCACGATACTGACGGTACATTAACTTGTCAAAATATGTATGGATCTTCAAGTTGTTCGACATATCCCTCGATGTAATATTGGCCGTAATAATACTCGGATGAAAGTGCGGATTGATCTCCAATGCAATTTTTTCTACGGTAGACGGTTTATGTTTTTCGTTCACAATAGAATTTAATTTTTCCTCTGCAATAACATACTGCGCACGCGTCTTCATCGACTCATTGATACATATGATCAGATCTTCCATAAATTGCTCATAAAAAGAAAACAACGGTACATGATACAATTTCGCTAACTTGATAATATCTTCCGGCAGTTCCCGATCCGGCGGAATCTTAATTGCAATACCGGATACCTGCTTTTGGATCAAGGTACGGAGTGTCCCATTGACCAATTCCGGATCAGAATCAGCAAAGAAATAGGATAACAGTACAAAATATCCATAACCATATCCTTCATAATCGATCCGGCTGCTCTCATACTCCAAAATAACCGTCGCATTCACTAAATTATTAAGGTATTTTTCCCCACATATTATCTTAAAGTCCTTAAATAGGGACAGTTCCAAAATCTCGCTAATCTGAATCATAACTATCCTCCACGCCTATACAATCTTATACTTCCAATCATTAGGCATATCTGTGCATTGCGAATCATATTCGCATTTTGTCCGCCTTGGTGTCATTTTGAAAATATTATACCTTGGGTTAATATGCTTTGCAATGCCGAAATACTAACATAGAGATGATCGCCGTCAATCCTTCTGCAATCCAAAACGCATGCCATACTCCCGTCGCTCCTATTGCGTAACTCAACAACATCGCTGCCGGAATAATGATCACAATATAACGGCACAACGAGATTACTAACGATTGCATTCCTTTCCCTAATCCTTCTAATGCCCCGGAGGCTGTCACAGAGATCGCAGATGTTAGAAATCCTGCACTGATCAATCGAAGTGCTGTTTCTCCAACACGGATCGTCTCCGGAGTATGCGTAAACAGTCCCATTAAAGTTGCCGGGATCGTCATGCAGATCACCGTTCCACCTAACATGATCAAACCATTCATTACAAGAACAAGTTCAAAGATCTTTTTCACACGCTTGTGTTCTCCCGCACCATAATTATAACCGATCAGCGGACGCATCCCTTGGATAATGCCATTCGCCGGCAGATATAAAAATGTCTGCAGCTTATAATAGATCCCAAGTACTAAAATATAGGCTTCGGAATACACTGCCAAAATTGCATTCAGTGCAGAGATCAACACGGAAGACAACGCCATATTTAAAGTCGCAGGAATGCCGATCGCGTACAACTTTCCGACCATATGTTTATCCGGCCGTAAATAACTTCTTCTCACATGTACCGACAATGGCCGTATTTTACAGATTACGAAATAAACGCACAGCGTTAATACCTGTCCGATCCCCGTAGCAAGCGCAGCACCTCTGATCCCCATTTTCGGAAAAAATCCCAGTCCAAAAATCAGGACAGGATCTAATGCAATATTGGTGCAGCAGCCGATCAGCAAACTGATCATTGTCACTTTCATACGCCCCACTGCCTGAAAGATCTTCTCAAATGCCATGCTGAGCGAGACGACCAAAGCAAAAGAAAATGCAATATCGGAATACTGTATTCCTAAAGCTGCAACCGCTTCTGATCTAGTAAATAAACGCAGAAAAAACGGCATAATCTCAATACTAACTATGGTCAAAAGCACACCGTGCACTGCCGACAAAAGCAGTCCCTGCGTCGTTGCCATATCTGCTTTTTCATAATCCTTTGCACCCAAATAAAAACTGATAACCGCATTCATTCCAACGCCAAAACCAATACCGGCAGCATTGATAAAATTCTGTACCGGAAATACGAGTGATAGTGCTGTCATCGCATCTTCACTGATCTTAGCGACAAAATAACTATCCACAATATTATATAAAGAATTGACAAGCATCGATATCACCATGGGAAATGCCATCGATACCAACAATGAAAATACCGGTTTTTCTTTCATAAATGTTTCATTCATAACAAAATGAGTCCTTTCTGTTATAAAGAGTAACGCTCACAGCGCCTGACTCATTATAACAGAAGGACTCCTAAAAATCATCTGTTTCTAAGGTATCTTCTCAAATTTTACCGTATCATGATACAAAATTCACAACATTATTTCGTCTTTGCTGAAATAACACCGGACCACTTGCCAATATTTTTTCCATTTTTACTGACAGCACAAATCTTAAGATAGTATTTCTTAGATTTTTTCAATTTCTTAATGGTCTTTTTGGCGCTTGTCACCTTGATAACCTTCGTTCCCTTTACGGCTTTGAGTTTTCCGTTCTTTATCTTGGACAGTTTCTTTTTGCTTGTACTGTACGCAATACGATAGGTCACTTTTTTCTGACTCTTCCAGCGAAGTGATAATGCCTTTTTCAGCTTCTTCACTTTGATCTTTGTAACCTTCTTCGGAGCTTTAGCAGTCTGTTTTGTGCCCGGATTTTTCCCGGCATTATTTATGCTGCCACCGTTATTACCGGTATTATTGTTTCCAGTATTTCCAGTGTTATTTCCGGTATTGTTTCCAGTATTACTGCCACTATTATTTCCACCGTTGTTATCATCTTCTTTCGGCGGATTCAAAATTGCTTCATCCTCATCGACCGGATCAGCTGCAGGCTCTCCGTCTGTCACCACCGGATCAACTTTTTCATAAGAAACCTGATCCATATCAAATGTCTGATCCCTGTACTCCTTACCAGCAGTCATGCTGTCATCCGTATTGCTGACCGGTACCAATGTGTAACGATAGTCATACACTTTGTTGTTTTTCACCAAGTATGGATCTAACGTATCAAATCCACAAGACGCATTACCTGTTCCGCTGACTGCAGCATCGACAGTGACAAATGTTTTGGTAAGTGGCTTTAACTCGTTGACATGTTTTGCTTTGTCGAGCTGCTCTGTCATGAAATGTAAAGCAGATGCATTGATATCCTCATTGCCACAGATCAACATTCCGGTTCCATTTGTTTCATTGTCAAGACGGATCCATTTCACACCTGTCAGATTCCCACAATCTTGAGGTTTTGCAAATGGATAGAACATCTTATTAACTGTAGAAGTATATGCTCCTACCCTCGTATAAGTCTGTCTGTCACAGTAACTTTCATCATCACCATTTCCATACCAAGAGACATTTTCTGTCCCTTTCGCAAGCGACAATCGTGTTCCAACTTTAATAAACTTCTTGACTTTTGTTTTCGTAAAGTCGAGTTTCATACGTACCGTTACCGCCCCAGTATCTTCGATCAAATAACTCATTTCTATCGTTCCCGGAGTCTTTGTTTTGCTGTCCAACAGATAGGAAGAATTCCATTTCGTGGTGAGCATATAATTACCATCTGCACTCTTTCCCACCGTTGGTTCGCCATCTAATGTCAGATAACTCATTATATCCTTGAAATGAGAAGAATCATTGTCAAGCTTTGCTCTGGAAATATTAGGCTTCGGACCTTCCTTCATGAGCAATTGGTCTTTGTAATAATAGGACTCCAGTAATCCCGTATCCAAATTCAATTTGAACCGGAAGTCTTTGCCGGATACTATAAAATAATGGCTCTGCTTCTTGATCTGCACATTCTTTCCATTCAAAGTATGTGCCACTTTTGTACTTTTAGCATCAATGGTGAATTGCGCATATGCAACTTCGTAACCTGCCTTCGCCCAGTCTGAATCTTCTTTTGTCTTTACATGAATATTAAGATAATAATCTGCACCAGACTTAAGCTGTTCCGGCATCACATAAGGAACCGTGATCTTTTTCTCCTCTTTCGGAAGAACTTCTTCATTCAGTGTTCCCTGTGAAATGATCCGGTCATTTTCCTGTAATTCCCATGTCACATCATACTCGGACAATTTTGCAGAAATACTTTCGTTGCTTACCGTTAATTCATTATTTGTCAACTTATCCTGATCGGATTTAAACCAAAAGCTCTGGTATTGATATTTCACTTCCTTCAACTCTGGCTGTGGGTCGCGATCTGCAGACACAAGACCATTTTGGCAGAAGTTTTCGTCTCCACCGGTGTCGCCCCAGTCACCACCGTATCCCAGGAAGTATCCATCTAACTGATTCAAACCGCTCTGATGAGCATCTTTACTGCTATAATAATTCCAATCTTTTTCTCCGATCTTGACTTTTCTGGACTGATCTACCCAATCCCAAATAAAGCCTCCAAGCATACTATCATATTTGCGGATAACATCCCAATAATCGCTTAAATTGCCGACCGCATTACCCATTGCATGATCATACTCATTCAGCAAGAACGGCATTTGACTCTTACTTGTACCATAACCGATAATGCTGTCCGGTGTATAATACATATGACTTATCATATCAATTGCCGTAGAGCCTTTGTCTCCACCACTCATACCTTCATAGTGAAGCATTCTGCTATCGTCGCGATCCTTAAAATACTGCACCATATGTGCAAATGCGCCGTTAGCATAATTACCATCTCTTTGTGTCCATCCTTGAGAGCTTTCGTTACCAATAGACCAAAACAAGTTGCTTGTCGTATTCTTAAATCTTTCGTACGAAGCAGTCTGTCTTGTCATTGCAGCCTTTTCAAGTGTTGCTATTGCATCCTCATCTGTGATCAATGCATGCGATTCATTATTCGATTCGCACATTAGATACAGTCCATATTTATCGCATAGATAATACATATAATCATCATTTGGATAATGCGATGTACGGATTGCATTGATATTATTCTGTTTCATCAACATAATATCTTTTTCATACACCTTTTTGGAAATATATTTGCCGGTTTCCGGATCGGTGTCATGTCGATTCACGCCTTTGATAAGAAGTCGTTTCCCATTTAATTTAACGGTATCATAATGGTCGGTTGCATTGTTATACTTTCCATCATTTGTCACTTTTGTCGATGTAAAAGTCAACTTACGAAATCCTACATTTTGACTCACACTTTCGTAATGAAGTTTGGAGCTTTTATCATACAAAGATAATACCATTGTATACAGGTTTGGATGATCACTGTCCCAAAGTTTTGGATCTGTAATCTGCATCTGCAGTGACGTCTCCGTCTGTTTACCGGATGCGATTGCTGCAATATCTTCCTGCGTTGTAGCACATAAATTTCCCTGATCATCATACAAATTAAGCTGCGCGGCCATGTTCGATGATTCTGTTGCAGAATCATTGATCGTCTGCATTTTCACTTTAAGATCAGCTGTAGAATAATCGTCTGACAAATCTGTCGCTAATGTATAGTCCTGTACATGCACTGTAGGTGTACTTGTCAAATATACATCGCGGAAGATTCCGCCATCATAGATCATGTCTTGATCTTCCATCCATGTTCCATCGCAGAACTTATATACCTTTACGGCAAGTACATTCTCCTTACCCGGATCATTCAATGCATCTGTAATATCAAATGTGTGTGGATCATAACTATCCTCACTATAACCGATTTCCTTTCCATTAATATATAGATAATATGCCGACTCTACTCCACCTAAAGTAATATAAACCTTTCCATTCTTTTGCAGCATAGAATCTTTCACCGTGAAAGTTTTACGATAAAGACCCACGGGATTTTTCTTCGTTGGTGCCAATGGAAACTCTGTACTTTCTTCAAATGGCATCGCTGAATTCGTATAGATTGAGTGATCGAATCCATAGCTTGTCCAGCTGGCCGGAAGAGTGACCTTTTTCCAGCCATCTTTCGCATCCATCTTATAGTCCGTATTTTGGAATGCACCGGCTGCTTCTGCTTTTGCCGGATTATCAAATACGGTCAGATCCCAGTCCTGTCCTTCTCCGGTAAGTAACTGGTAATACGACGACTTGTCTCTTGCATAATCTTTGGCACCGGCATATGCAGATGCAATATCTGCATACGGAACCAAATTAGAACTATCCGGCAATGTATTCACCGAAGTAATATCTAAATTATTATCCTCTCCTGTCCATTCCCTGCCGGTAAGGGATTTTCTCGTAATCTTAGCTGCCGTAGAATCCGGCAGTTTTCCGTAATCAAATGCCTCACTCTTAAACTCTGTATCCGCCGCCTTTGCCTTATGTGGTAATGCAATCGACAATTGTGTCGGTAAACTGCTAAGCATCAGCGATATTGCAAGTACACCAGTGCCTATTCGCTTTCCCCATATTTTTTTCATCCTAATCCTCCATTCTGACATACATCATCTTATATATCTGCAAACGCCCGACTAAATAGCCGGGCTTGTTTGCAATTTATTTCTATTTTCGTGTTACACTATACTACCTTGATCGTTACCTTCGCTTGTTTCTTTCCAATCTTAATTTTCAGAACACTTTTGCCTTTCTTAACACCCTTTACTTTAATCGTACAAGTCTTTTTCCCTAAGGTTTTCTTCAGTACTTTAACCTTGTTTTTTCCAGATAATTTTACACTCTTGATCTTATCTGTTGTTTTCGTATTTTTGAGTGCTGTTGTCAGCTTAAATGTTACTTTCTTGGTTTTTCCTTTTTTGATCACAACTGTTTTTTTCGTTGCTTTGATCTTCTTTACAACATTTGCTTTATTTGTTTTTTTAGAAATTGGAATAACCTTTTTGCTGTTGGTGTCAGGTGTTGCCGTTGGTGTTGCTGTATTCCCAGGTGTCGGTGCAGGTGTTTCTTGTGGTGTTGTCGGAACCGGAGTCGGTGTAACATCAACAATTGGTACTACCGGAGCTGCCTTCACCTCGTCGGATGCACTATATGCATAGCAAGCCTTAAAGTTTACATGAATCTTCTTTGTATTTGCGATGTCTTCCTGCTTTGCCTCTCCCAGTTGGAATACAAGCTGGATAGACGCCGCACTAATATCAGCACTTGAAATCGTCTTTCCAATTCCATCGGTCTCACTAGCAAAATCAAGTATTGCTTCATAAGTACCACTCTGGTCAATGGTTACCCCTGTTGGCTTACCAGATGCCCATCCTCCGATACCTGTTGCCCAAGTAAGCGGATATGCTTTATCCAGATCATAATTTGTAATGTCAAACACTACTTTTACTTTCGCAGTATCATCCGGTAACTGTGCATCGTCCAAAATATTTTTTTCTCCATCAAATTTTGAAAATAATTTAACCCAATGCTTGCCATTGTCTTTTTCGTAGCTGCTTAACTCCTCTTCGTCAGATACCCTCGCCAGATCAAAACTGGTTTCGTGAACTGTTCCATCCTCACTCTGTGCAAACGGAATCTGTGTTTCTGACGCATGCACGGTCTTTACCACAGTAGCTGCCGGTATCGTCAGTGCTACAGCAAGCAGACCTGCCAAAATCGTTTTGTGTGTTTTTTGTAATCTCATATTTTTTCCTCCTTTTAGCGGCTGAATTTTTTATAACCGCTTTTCTTTAATTTTTTCAGGTTCGCTCTTCGCACTGCTGCAGTTGAACCTTTTAATTTTATTTTGTGTTTACATCCTTTGTACGCATTTTTGGACACCTTTGTTAATTTTCCTTTTACAACAAATGTCTTGAGATTTTTCGCTTTTCGGAATGCATACTTTCCTATCTCTTTCACATTTTTTCCAAGAGTAACTTTGGAAGCCTTAATGCCCTGACACGCCTTCGTTCCAATTGCCGTAATACGATATTGATATGCTCCAATCTTGATCTTATCTGGTATAACCAAAGCAGCCGCTTTTTTGTACTTTTTGTTCAAACCGGACAACTTAACAGTTCCGGCTTTTTTCATTGTTGCTGCCTTAGTCACTTGATAAACTCCAATATTCTTATTGACCTTTGTTCCCCTTTTCGGGCTGTTCGGACGATCCGCTTTCGGCGTTTGCTGCGGAGCAGCTGTAGGTTTTACGGTTGGCTGCACAGACGGTGTCTGTGTCGGTTTAACATTTGGACGTTTCGTCGGCTGAACATCCGGTTCTTTTTGTGTATGTTTAGCGCCTAAGATACCAACCATATCTACCGCCAGTGTTCCATCTAATACCTCTACAGTTACTATATGCTTTCCATAAGCAAGATCTGTTACTGCAACTGTCATATTCATATTAGCTGATTTTTGTGTTTCTTGTTTCGCCTGCTGCTTTCCATCGACAGTCATCTGCACAGTACAGGTCTTTTTCATCTCTCCTAAAATTTCTAATCCTGTTCCGGTAAAGGTATACGTAAGAGTTGCTCCATTGTCCGTATTTTTGGACACACTTCGCTGATATACATACATTCCCTGACCGTTCGTGTGCAGCCATTTGTCATTGTATTCAAGTTTTGTGTTTTTCTGTGCGGACAGATCATATTGTTCCATATTATCTAACAATTCCGTACAATACGGTACATAACCGTCCAGCTTTTTGACCTCCAGATTGTCAAACTGTGTATATACATTGGAACTTCCTAACGCTATTCGTCCTGCAGTGATAGGCTGTTCATCTGTATAACTGCCAACCAGCGTATAATTGACATATGCGTTAATCGTATTGCCTTTTCCTTCCAGCGTGATCGTATTCCACTGATTTGCTCCTGCATCAAACTGTGTTTTGGCATCACAGGTACCGGTCACAACTTTTTTGGCTTTACGATACAATTCCCATTTACCATCCGGATATAATTTGAATGTGTAACCGCTTGCAGATGTAATATTATGAGAACCACCCATTTCTCGTATTGCTACAGCCGCATAATTTTTAACATCTTCCCGTTCAAATAAGACATCCACAGAGGCTTTGTAATTTGTCCAGCGAAAATCTCCAATCAAGGTTACCGGAGCACCGGAATTCCAGCTGCCACCCACACCGGTCTCTGTAATATCTGTCTGCTGACGCAGTACATGTTCACCAGACTTCGTCTTATATACTTCAAAGGCACCATTCATGGTATGCGTATAACGTGCCATTGCACCGGTATCACCACCACGAGACTGGATATAATCCTCCGTCTCACCGGTAAAACCACCTTTGCCATCAAGCACCGGAACCGTCTTCCCAGCATACTCAAAATCATCTGCATAAAGATAATCGCTCTCGACGTCCTGTTTACTTCCGGTACGATCCGTATCCAATACCGTTCTTTCACCTTCGACAGGAAGAGCCTTCGTATGCTCTTCATCGTCTGCAACTTGCAGCGTAGTTACTGTCACAGCAGAATATGGTTTAACCTTTACCGTATAGACTCCATTATCATCTGCTTTCGCTGTACCGATGCATTTCATATAATTTTCATTAAAAGCACCATCATCTGCCGCACGTGTTTCCCATATTTCCAAATTCTGATCTTCAGCAAGCTTCATATTCTTGGTTTGAATCTTATATTCCATTGGATATTCACTATCATTAACGATCATTGTCGAGAAATTGTCCTTGGCAGGAGATGCCAGTGTCATATAATTTTCTCCGCCGTTACGTCCATTTACCGGATTCGTTCCATCCGCAGTACATTTACTTGCCTGCGGTACAGCACGCCAGATTCCCGCTGTATTATCCTCATTTTCCCATCCGGTTACCGCGAATTTGCTTATATGTGCAAGCATGAGTAATCCGGCATCATAATGGATCCAGCCTGACCACGGATCACGCGCGCCCACTAATTCCTTGAAAGAAAACTGTGCGCCCTCATAAAATGATCCAATTGCCGGCTGATAGATCACATGCGATCTTCTGGACTGTACAAAACCTTTGATAAATGTATTCGCCATTTCCAGTGCACTGCCGGTTCCTCCAAGACCTGTTCCCTCTGTCGTTGGATCTTTCACATTATTAGAAGGACGAAATGCTGAATTGGAAAATGTAGCCTGTGCCTCACTATTCCATACCTCTTTATCTTTGGTCTGTGCAAGCCATTTCATTCCACCATTGGAATCATCCCATGGACTGTAATGGTATCCAACAACATCTACCGAATTATAAAAATCACTGTCCGATTTCATGGACTCCACAACGCTATCAGACGCTGTTCCGGCTTCATCCGAAACAACTAATTTGATCTTATGATACAACGCAAGTGCTTTCTCATCCGGAATCGTTTCTTTGGTTTCTGCCGCGATCCATTTTGCAAACTTTTTGGTAAACGCTACATCGCTGTCCACATCCCATTTTTCATTGATATTTGGATTAATATAATCGACCATATAGCCGTACTTTTCATACGCGTCTAAAATTGTCTCTTTGTACCATTGATAAATCTTTTCATCTGTTTCTGCCCACACCGGAGCTTCCCAGCGCAATATACTCACTTTGATTTTAGGATTGATCTTCTTAGCATCAGCAGCTAACTGCCATCCTGGATTACGCAACACATTTGCCTTCTCTTTTTCTGTTCTCTTTGTGCAAGATTCCGGTCCTGTTGATGTATTACGATCATTTCCCATTTCCAATTTTACATGATTCATGATTGGATAATTACCGCCAAACAAATACTGCATAAGCTCCGCATATGCCTTTGGCTGCTCTGCCTTATAATCCATTAGCAGATCACTGGTAGAATTACCGCTAAGCATGCCAAAACCTTTATAGGTAAGACCATTCACATTATTTACGGCGATATCATTTCCATTCAAAACAACATTACCCATTTTCGTTTCAGGCTGTGAAACATCCTGCTTCTCCGTTTCAGACTTCGCAGCTGCATAAGCCTTCCGCGTCGATGTACTGATCGACTGCACCGGTAAGCCACTCATCGTAAGTGCACATGCCAAAACAATGGCACCTATTCGGTTTCCCCATTTTTTTCTCATACCTTGCTCCTTCCGTATAAATTGTTATACTTACTACTCACAAGGTATTATAATCGTCATCCTTAATTCTTTACAATCTGAAATATTTTGCAAACCCTTAAAATATTAGTACATAGGTGGTGCTTACTACATACTTTTTATCCTATGTGATTATGACTATTTCTGTATTCTCTCGGAGAGATCCCTTCGTATTTTTTGAATACAATTCCAAAATAATTAGCATCCTTATACCCTACCCGTCTTCCGATCTGCGCAATCGGCGCATTGGTATCCAGTAATGCGACTTTTGCACTGCCGATACGTTTCCTTGCCAAATACTCCATTGGCCTCATGCCAATTTTATCATGGAATACTCGACAAAAATGCTGGGTAGATATCCCACAAACAGATGCCAACGTCTGCAAACTAATATCATCTCTATAATTCTTTTCCATAAACACTATGGCATTATCAACCACTGTTCCTGTGCGATTTTCCTGTTGTACGATTAATAATTTATGCATAAGCAAAATGTATTGATAAACTAACATTGAGCAGTGTCCTGCACCATCTCCCGGTTCTCTTGCAGCAGCCGCAATCTGATCATAAAGCTTTTTGACTTCTGTAATATCATTGATCGTTTTTACAACATAACGTCCAAACCCTAAGCGTGCCATCATAGCATCCAAAGAATCTCCACGAAAGACCACCCAATATGTTGTCCAGTCACCATCGATCGGATAATATGTATGCGACTCACCGGAAGCTATATAAAAAATACTGCCTTTACCGGCTGTGTATTCCTTATCACCAACAATTATTTTTCCTTTGCCCGACATTGTAAATAATATTTGATGAGATATTAATCCTTCCTCGCGATGCGTGTGAAATTCCGGATCTGATATCCCTATCCCGGTCAAATAAACCGGATAACATTCCTGTATTCCAATAACCGGGTAATTCGCATGAAACATAATAACCTTCTCCTCTCCTATTCATCTGCTTTCATCGTCATTTATTTTTCTCTGAGAGTTATCATTATTATACATGAATTAGTATATATTTGCACCGACAAAAAAATCCTATCTTCCCTTTTATCAGGCAATTATATGCCACCATTCTAATACGAATGGAAAAGGAAAAATAGGATTTTTGATTTTAATTTATGATACACTACATTTTGTAATACGCTGTTTCAGCAAAACTCATGGATCATATAATACACATAAAAGCTTGTTTAAATTATGCTTCCTCACCATGATCGCTGTCAGCCAGCGCAGCTGTGATGATTGCCATCGAATATACCTCTGATGCATTGCAACCACGTGACAGATCATTAACCGGTGCATTCAGTCCAAGCAAAATCGGACCATACGCATCAAAATTACCCATACGCTGTGCAATCTTATAACCGATATTTCCGGCACTGATATCTGGGAAAATAAAGGTATTCGCATGACCGGCTACTGTAGACTCCGGACACTTCGTGCGTGCCACACGAGGAGATACTGCTGCATCAAACTGAAGCTCTCCATCGATTGGGAGATCCGGATACTTCTCCTTGGTCTTCTGTGCTGCATTTCGCATCTTATCTACTGCCTCGCCCTTACCGGATCCGTGTGTGGAATAGCTAAGGAATGCTATCTTAGGATCTACATCAAAGATACGGGCACATTTCGCTGTTTCTCCTGCGATCTCGACCAGATCGTCTTCCGTAGGATTAATATTGATCGCACAATCGCCCATAGCAAGTACTTCATTATCACCGGTAGCACTTGGACGAACAAGAATAAAACAGGAAGAAACCAGATTATTTCCAGGTTTTGTCTTGATCAACTGCAAAGCAGGACGAACAGTATCTGCTGTTGAATATGTTGCACCACCAAGCAGTGCATCTGCAAATCCCATCTTTACCAACATTGTTCCAAAATAGTTAGCCTGCTTCAGTATTTCTCTTGCCTGATCCGGTGTGACACCTTTCTTCTTACGAAGCTCACAATATAACTCCACCATTTCATCTATCTTGTCAAACTTCTCCGGATCAATGATCTCTGCACCGCGAATGTTAAATCCACTTTCCTCTGCAGCGTCCGCAATACGTTTCTCATCACCGATCAAAATAGGGTGCAGGAAATAGCTTGCAAGTAATCGGGAAGATGCCTCCAAAATACGTGGATCTTCACCCTCTGTAAATACGATCTTCTTAGGATTCTTCTTTAAGATTCCTATTAACTGTCCAAAACCGAACACATCATCATCTCCATTCTTTCGTTTCACTTAATAATATTATAATGGGAGAATTTCTCATAACTCCTTAAATTCACCAAGCCCATTGTCTAACATTATGAGGGCGATGTCAAGGGATTTTCTCAAACAATTTTGATCTTTATTTGAGACTTTTTATTATTATACGTGTATACATAAATACGCACTGTCCCTCGTCTTTTTGCCTTGATTTTTCCGGTACTGTTTACCGTTGCTATCCTCTTATTGGATGACACAAAACGCAGTTTATAACTCGCACTCCCCTTGCTTAATATTGTCCTTGTCTGTAACGTTTTTCCTTTTTTTATTTTTGCCTTTTGAGCGGTAATCTTTATTTTCTTAGGCGCCTTTTTTACTGTGACACGTATGGTCTTTTTCTTGCCGTCTACCGTCTGAATAACGATTTTGGCCGTCCCTCTTTTGCACCCTTTAACCACGCCATTATTCGTTACCTTGGCAACCTTCGTATTTGAGCTGGTCCACTTAACTGCTGCCTGCACCGAACCGCCGGTAACAGTCACCGGAAGAGTGATCTTCTCACCTTTTCCGATCGTATATTTGGCTTTCGCCTTAATCTTGGTCTGATAACGGCCACCGGCATTTGGTGAAACCGTCCGTTTCGGTTGTTCTGTCGCATCCGAAGGTGCTGCTGTCGATGTCGGCGCACTTGACGTCGATGGTTTTGCTGTCGATGTCGGTGTGCCTGACGTCGATGGTTTTGTTGTCGGCAGCACCACAGGTGCTACCGTAGGTGTTGCTGTAGGCGTTAGTGTTGCCACCGGTTCGTCAGCAGGGTTGCCAAATACTTTGATGCAGGCATTATTCAGATCATATTGCACACCATCTACAGATATCGCCGTATTGTCATACCACTTAGCGTCTTCTGCGAAATAAGTATAACTCTGTCCTGCTGAGGCACTATAACAGTGTCCATTCTGCGGATCATTTTGTCCCTCTAGCGGAACGCAGGCAGAATCATCCACGGTCGCATATGTAATAACCACCGAAAACTTCTCGCCATCTGCAACGCGAACCTCTTTCGGAATCTGTACCGTATGATAGCCTGTTTTGGCAAAGTTGCCACTCACACTCGCTTCTTTGATCTGCGTTCCGTTGGTTGGATCTTTCCCTGATACAGAACGATAAATATCTACTGTATATGGCTGATCCTCCTGTACTGTATAAAAAGCAACTGCCTGTAACTGCTGTGATCCATCTGCTGTATACACATTGGCGGTCTTCACTTCTTCCGGCGAACGGAGCGAATTGTTCCAACCATTGCCATCATATTGAAAGATGGTCTGGTAGGTATCTGCCGAAACACCTTCAAATGTGTAATATTCACAAAGTGATGGATCATAATAAGATACCCAGAAATACCCATTTTCATCTTTGGAGTAATTGGTACCATAGCTATTTGCGATCAGCCACGCACCGGATTCCGGAGCATCCTTGCTGAAATTGTTAAAATCATCATCCCAGCCGACAATTGTGACACAATGATTTGCCTGATCAATCCCCATCATATCGTAAGCATAACTGGCGTACACACCATTCGTCTCCTTGTAATAACGACTGGACAGATTCGGATTATAATACAACGCCACATCCATTGCCCCATGCGTCAATATTGCTTCCTTGATCTCATTTCTTGATGTGATATCGCTTGCCAGATATGGATCATAACATTCGGAGTCTGTCAACTGGATCAACGACTGTGTACGCAACGAGGAGGCCGCATTTTTCATGACAGATGCCATATTAGAAGCCGTATCAAAGGGAGCCTCACTCTCTGCCACAGCCCCCCATTTGTTTGCTAAGACAGCCTGTGCAACATCTGCATTTCCACCTTTATTATAACTTGCTCTATCAGAAACATAGTCACGCGACATATGATCACCATACAATGGACTGGTCGTATCATCCAGGGCATGATAGGCGTACCATGCCAAGTGATTTTCGGACAGATCCGCAGTATCTTTGGTTAAGATCCCCTTCATCAGACAATCAGATTCCAACGCTTTTAATGCTCCAAACGCCCAACAGGCACCTGTATCCTGCTGATTGCGAATTGGCGTTTCCTGCTCTGTTCCACGCGGATCATAGCTCGCTGGAAGTGCCATGGAGCGTTTATTCTTAGCCGCAGCAGACGATGTATACCTAGATAACGTATTGCCTGTATCATCCTGCAGCGAATAGGAAATATGGCCCGCCGTATTTTCCTTGTATACTTTATGATATAGCTCTGCTTGATTGGCCGATTCGGTTATATCTGCTACAGGGCTCTGTGCGGTGTCAGCAGTCATCGCATCTGCCGCCTGGCGATCCCAATTCCCCACCCCTGGCACAGCAAGCGCAATTGCTACTAACACCGCAATTCTTTGTTTCTTTTTCATATGCCACCTTCCTTCCATTCTGCTCACATTCGTAATTTCATAATAATTGCGCATGATTTCTGCGCATACCGGAGTTTCGAAGAAACTCCTAAGATGAGCACTGCGTGCTCATTATATCATGCAAACACGTAAACTATCCCTCAATACTTCTATTATAACATGAAAATCTGTTTAAATTATGTTTCTTCTCATTTTGGGACCCGTTTTGCATTCTTGTAACCATATTTATTTTACGTTTCTTGATGGCAGGACTCAATATATAGCGGCTGCAAAATATAATTAGCCCATCGACATAATAAGCAATATG